>Ga0307989_1002002_pt1 | contig 10045 bp, 14 predicted proteins | sample EllFjometagen185_FD_203164 | JGI IMG/M metagenome (GOLD analysis project Ga0307989, IMG submission 203164) | Marine microbial communities from Ellis Fjord, Antarctic Ocean - #185 | ecosystem: Environmental > Aquatic > Marine > Unclassified | place: Southern Ocean | collected 2014-10-08 | reverse complement strand
TTGTATACTATAACCACACAATATATATTATGAGTATGCTTGTAGAAATATTATCATCCCGCGTCAGAGCTGAGTTTTTCAGGCTGTTTTTTGGACTAAATAACCCGGAAATGCACTTGCGAGAGATCGAAAGACAATCCGGTTTCTCGATAGGCTCTGTAAGGCAGGAAGCCTCGAAACTTGTCAAACATGGACTCTTGATTAAGCGCATAGATAGCAATCGCACGTATTATCGGGCAAACAGGCAAAGTTCTATTTATCCCGAGATACATGCTATTGTATTGAAAACAGTTGGTCTGGTAGATGTTTTAAATCAGGCCTTAGATGTTCCAGAAATTAAAACAGCCTTTATTTTTGGTTCTGTTGCAAGTGATACGGCAGGACAGGGAAGCGATATCGATCTTTTTGTAATTGGTAATGCAAGCTTAAGGTTTTTAAGTAAAAGACTTTCAGGTATAAAAAGCAAACTTGGCAGAGAAATCAATGCCCACTGCATGACGCAGGACGAATTTGTGAACCGGAGAATCACAAAGGATCACTTTGTTACCTCTGTAATTACCTCACCTCGATTAATGATTATAGGTAACATGGATGAGCCTACAAGCCTGGCATGATAATGGTTGGCTTAGGCCACACCAAACCAGCAAGCAGGAAATTACGAGCCTCCTGGGAATTGTTTATCGGGATCTCGAAGATGCGGGACAATCTGGAATATCATCTGATTGGCAGTTTGGCATCGCCTATAACGCAGCCTTAAAGCTTTGTACTTGTCTACTGTATGCCGAGGGGTTTAGACCTGAAAGAAACCTTGCACATTATCGTACACTACAGGGCCTGTCTGAGATCATGGGGTCTGGAAGAAATGACGACACAGTATATCTTGATGCATGTCGAATGAAGCGCAACACACTGGAATATGACAATGCAGGCGTCACTTCGATCCAGGATGCTGAAGAACTATTAAACTTTACCATTGAACTTCGTGACGATGTAATTGAATGGCTTAAGCAAAACCACACGGAATTGATAGACGAAAATAAACAACAAAAGCTTTAACCTTGCGAAGATTTAATCGCCCCGCAAGGTCATAGATAAAACCTAGTTAGTCTACCAAAGCTTCCAGTTGATCTACCAGCGTTTCAATATATCGCAGGCTTTTCCGCCAGAAGTCGGGATGATTGATGTCGGCATTGACAATGGCCGTCAAATCAGCCGGACTGGCTGAGCTACCCATTGAGAGGAACTCTTTGTATTTGGGGATAAAGGAATCGCCTTCTTCCAGATATTGCTGATAGAGAGCAAAGACCAGCAGGTTTCCAAAGTTGTAAGCATAGACATAAAAAGGCACATTAAAAATGTGGGGGATGGAAGACCATTCCCAGGCATATTCAGGTGTGATATTCACACTGTCGCCGAACATCTTCTGTAACTCTAGAGTGTATAACTCACAAAGTGCCTGCGGACTTTGCAGTTCTTCATTGATGGCCTTATGTGAAGCAACTTCAAAACTGCTAAACATATTTTGACGATGGGAGCTGGCAAAAATATCTTCTAGTTTGCCGGTGAGCATGGATTTTTTGACCTCTACATCAGTTTCTTTCTTTAAAAGAGAATCTGTGAGCACCATCTCAGAGAAAATGGAAGCCGTTTCAGCAAGAGGCAGGATAGAATGATAGTTCATCAGCTTCTGCTTGCTTGATAGCATGGCATGGATGGCGTGTCCCAGTTCATGAGCCATGGTGGAAACATCGCGAACCTTGCCGGTGTAGTTCAACAGAACATAAGGCTTTAGGTCTGGAGTTGAGCTGGCACAGAAAGCACCACCGCGTTTTTTAGGTTCAACGGGAGCATCAATTCTCTTTTCATCAAACATGGCTTTGGCCATCTCGTAGAAATCATTGTCAAAGGACTTGAACCCGTCCAGAACCAGTTTCTTGGCATCTTCAAAGGGGTAGGCTTTTGAAGACTGTGGGAGGGGGGCATAGATATCAGCCAGGGTCATCTCATCCATCCCAAGCATTTTGGCTTTCAACTTGTAATAGCGATTCACCAGGGAGTAGGACTCTGTGGTGACATCATTGAGGGCCTGAATGGCCTCGTCGCTTAAGTCATTGTGGGTATTCATGGTACTGATGGGCTGATCAAAACCGCGCAGACCGACTTCAATGCCATGATCTTTAACAAGACTGTTGTAGAGGTGATTGATAACGAGAGTATTGTCTTCATAACGAGAGAAAAACATCTTCATGGCTCTTTGGCGAACATCAGCATCTGGATGCTGTCTCATAGCCCGTAGTTGATCACCATTTAGCGTTTTGGTCTCGCCATCGATTTCAAACTCAAAAGAAAAAGAAGCTGTAAGTTCACCATAGAGTTTTTGATGGGCGTTGCTGCCGTTTAAATCCTTAAGATTCATCACCTGCTCTTCTTTTTCTGAGAGGTTATAACGGGAATTCTTACGCATTTTGGCAATTTTGTAGTCGAAGTCTTTGAGGGCTTCAGCACCTTCAAATTTTGCAAACTGTTCATCTGAAAGATTGCCTAACTCCAGAGAGAAAAACACCAGGAGATTGGAGGTGGTTGAAGAGGACTGTTCAATTTTACCCAGCAGGGCTTTGATTTTATCATCAGCCGTATCCACAGCATATTCAAGATTTACAAACATACCGAGACGATAGAGGGGACCACTGATATCCTCGAGTTCATTATAGGCAGTGGCCAGGGCTTCGGGGGAGAGGTCACCCAGTTTCCCCCGGTATTGTTCAACAAAGCCTTCAGCTTTTTGATGACTTTCGTTCAGAACGGTTTCAATTTTTGGATCATCCAGACCTGAAAAAAGTTCACTTAAATCCCAGCGTACATTTTCTGCACCAGTTGCTTGTGTCGTCATTTATGTCTCCCAATTATTCATTATTCAATTCTTCGCATCAAACTAATCGTTGGGGTCGCTGATATTAAGAAAATTCGACCAACAGCTTCCAATAGACCACGTCGCAACACCCTGCGATAAAGCAAGAAGACTAACATATAATAAGGCGTTTGCCTTCTGTGTAGATTTCGTTGTAGAAATAAAAATTTCACACCAACTCACAAGGTGAGATATTAGCTTACGGCTCATTTAGAACAGGAAAGAAATATGGCAAAAGATCTTAATAAACTCAAAGTTATTGGCGACCGAGTGCTTATCAACCCTGATTCTGGTCAGGATCGTACCTCATCAGGTCTTTATTTACCACCGACTGTCACTGAGAAAGAATCAGTCCAGGGTGGCTATGTTGTGGCAGTGGGTCCAGGGACTCCCCTGGCCAGCACTGAGGGCGATGAGGATGTATGGCAGACCTCCGCTTCAAGTAAGGTGAAATACATCCCCCTGGAGATTGAGGTAGGGGACTATGCCCTATACTTGAAGAAATTCGCTATCGAGATTAAATATCAGGATGAAAAATATATCATCGTACCCATGTCAGGAATTTTGGTGGTGGAACGTGACGATGATAAAATTGACCTGAGTCAGATTTTAAAATAGGACGGGAGTGAATATATGGCGAGCAATCAGATCAACCACCAACAGCTTTTTACCCTGCTGGTGAATCAATTAAGTGCCGGCGCCTGGTCTCAACTTGGTAAAACCCCCAACCCCCTCACGGGCAAATCAGAAACAAACCTGGAAGCTGCAGCCGTCAGTATTGGTATTCTGGAAGCCCTACTCTTCAAAACGGCAGGCAACCTGAATCGCCAGGAAGACAGCATGCTTTCAGATAAGGTTCGTGAACTAAAATTAAGTCTACAAGAAGAGTCCAACAAAAGATAACAACGCAGAAAAACAGAACGGTTCAGAAAAGAATCTACTCAATTTTTCGGTATCGGGCAACCAGGGTGGCAGGCTCCCCACTGGAAACCCTTTCCTCAGAAAGCGTCATATTCATTCCAAAAACATAGAGTTCATAAACTCGGGTTTTACCACCCCCGTCATCCACCAACTGAAGGTCGGAATGATCTAGCTCCCATGCTCCACTGAAGATGTTTGTTGTGTCACGATACTCAATAGTTTGGGTAAAAGAGCCATTTTCAAAATATTGGATAGTCTCATTTTCGACGCCCCACTCAAAGGGATAGCTGACATAGACTACGCCATTCACTTTGGTGGAATCACTTATGTGTTGCCACTCTCCTACAATCATGTATTCGGGACTTCCCGTTTCGTCACAGGAGATGAGAAATGCAGAGATCATTACGAATAGAGTAAATTGTCTACCCATTTTTTGGCCCCCTAAATTTCTAAAGCTATTTGCGCTCGGTTATAAAATAGGATTCCTGGAGCCATGCCTCCCAAAGTGATTCTGATAAAGGCTCCTCATCAGTAAAGCGAGTGGTCACCCAGCCCATTGAACCAACCTCAAATCGTTTTGGAAGCTCATCTGCAAGTTTTTGCGCCTGATCCATTGATTCCCTCAACTTGAACATAGCTTTATAGCCAATGCCTTTGACCCCGGGACCAATAAACAGGAAAGCCCCCTGGTTTGTTTTGAATGAACTCTGAATACAGGATGTACCTGTGATGACGTTCTCAAAGGAGGCTGCTTTTTCCCTGATGATCAGGGTTGCATCTTTAGTCTTTTTCATGTCTCACGCTCTCCTCAAATCCATAATCCGGTTTTACTTAATTTTCACCCCTTTTTCCAAGCCATAAACAGCGATATCTATTTCTTTCAATATTTTTCTATCCCTCACATGGTTGGCAGTCGCAGCAGTGTATGCATTTACAGATTCGTGGTTTTCATCATCTATCAAAGAGACGATTGCCAGGGGAGTAATATTGCCATAATAGGGAGAGTTTCTAAGCGTCAAAGTATAGTCAAAAAACAAGTTGTCTGAGGTTCGTTCGGAGAAGGTTTGTGAATAACTTGAGGTTCCAGAGGTCATGTTCTCAAGAACGTTTAGCATGAGCGTATCCCTGCTTGACTCAGATTCAAAGATGATCGTAAAATCAATATCTCCAATTTCATCTTCCTCACACAACTCATGAATAAAAAAACCAGACACCCCTCCCTTAAACCCTGTACTGCCTGTTTCTGTAAATGTTACAACGCTACTCTGGTTTAGTGAATGAGCCCTGCTAAAAACGCCCATAGAATCCTCATAGAGTATTATCGCCTCAATGCTATGGGGTGAGGAGGTATTGTCAGAAGTTAAAATTCTAATTGTGCTGCCCTCAAAGTTCAAATCAATGGTAACTGCATTGCTAATATCTATCGTTTCCAGCTGAATATCCGCTTCATAGAATGATTGTGTCTCATGAGGTATTTTAACCATCTCTCCGGGATGTTGACCTTCTGTAAATGAAAACATATAGCGGTCTAACCGAATAGACATTGTTGACGCCTCATCTTCTGAATCAGCCTCATCATCTTGATCAAAGTAAAGGCATGATTGCAGCATGGAAAACATGAGCAGGATAGGTATAAATTTGATGGTACTCACAAGTTGGCCTTTATCAGACAGACTCTAATCACTTGTCCAAAGTTGATTATACCTATCGTTTTCCCAATACACAAATATGCTGGATTTCTCGAAGAACTTCACATGAATTCCGGGGTTTTCAACTTCAATAATCCGTGGATTATCCACGGTAAGGGTTTCATTAATTCTTCTACGAGTGTCCAATTCAATTCCAGTGAGCAATGGAAGATCATCACGGTATCTATTTGGCGGGAATATCTGGAAGTGCTCAAGCTTTCCACCATCCGAATGAATTGCAATGTACTTTGTTTTCATGCTATCGATGATCATTAGCGCAAAATCAGTAGACCCATCTCCTGTGAAATCAGCAATGGCGTACCAGGGGTCAATGGTTGCACTATCAGGAGCAAAATGCTCCCAATACAATGAGAACTGAGCGTGAGTTGGGAAAGACGAGTTAGGATAGAGTTCTTTTGTATACTGGATGATCTGCTTGGGAAGTTGTGCATAAGCAATAGAGGTGACGATCAAGAAGGTCAATGTTGCTTTGAAGCATTTAAAAGAATTTCCACTCACTGTATTGTCATCCTTTTTGGGTCTTCGTTGCCTTATGTAATAAACATCTCATCGTTTTTTTGTCAGCCTGCCCGTTGTACCCTGAGCTTGTCGAAGGGCCGGGCTCTATGCCTTTTTTTTAGAAGCCGCCATATTTGAATTTAATCATAGTGAGTCCACATTCGCAAAACTTTCACAGTCTTAGTCTCAGCAAGAACTTGGTAAACCAAACGGTGTTGAATGTTAATTCTTCTGGAGTATGCCCCAGAAAGGTCTCCCAGCAATTTCTCATAAGGAGGAGGGCTTTTGTATGGATCGTCTTTAAGCACTAACAAAAGCTTTGAAACCTTTGCCTTTAATCCCCCAGATTCTACTTTTTTTGAATCTTTGATTGCCTGTTTAGTGTAGACGACCTTCCAACTCACCAATCAAGCTCCTCAGTCTCTTCGACAGGAGTCTTAAGGCCCTCAATAATAGATTTCCTCATTCCAGGAATTGACGAAAGGTGAAGTGTCTCTTGAATTGCTCGCCAGTCATCCTCCGCCAACAAAACAGCATTGGTTTGCTTTCCGGTAATCTGAATAGGTTCATGAGACTCGGAGGTTTCGAGTAACAGGTTATAAAGATTGGCTCTGGCTTTTGTTACGTTTATAGTTCTCATAATGTCCTTATTTCAAGCATTCGCCAATAACGTACGTTTTTGCGTTCTGTTTTGCAAGAACTAATTCAGCCGAGGGACTTGGCGTGTTTCTAACGCTTTAGGCTGTCCACCTCAAAAGTGCAACTTTTGAGGGTCTGGCTACTTCCTGCGAAACAGTCAAAATAGTTCCGTGACCTTGTCTTCGTGATTTCAGTTTTAGTATCCCCCCGAAATGAGTGTGAGTCTGCCCTATGTCTTTGTTATGTACTCATCAGTTTATCTACGGTCGAATCAATCGCTCTTGCAAAAGCTCCTGTAGAGATCTTCTTCCATCAAGAACACAATGGACATAGATTTCATTATCTCGAATCTGATAGATTACCCGATAAGGTTTAAAATGAACTTCTAAATATTCAAAGATTCCAATTCTTTCCAATTCAGGTGGTACATGACCTCTCGCAGGAAGCGTACTCAAACCAAGAATTGCATCCTGAATGGCAGTAAATACATATTCAGCATTCTCCACTGAATCGTGGCGTGCGATGTAGGAATAGATGTCGAACAAGTCACGCTCTGCATCATCAACAATAAAGACCTCAAAGTGCTTTACCATAATTTCTATTTATCCAATCTATCCCTAATTGCAGAAAGTGCTTCTTTCGCTGGTTTGAATTTCTTCTTGCCCAGATTAGCAGAACTTTGAGCCAATATTTTTAAAAGAGCTAGACTCTCCTGATTCTGTTCATATACTTCAATGTCTTGTAGAACGGCTTTCGCCTCACCATTAAGTGTGATAATCATCGTGTCATGATTGTTACTCAAATCCCTTACGACTTCTGATGCGTGTGCCTTTAAATAGCTTATCGGTTTTATTGCTTTGCTAAATTTCATATGTCCTCCATATATGACCTTAATATGATCTATATATTGGTCTATTGCAAGAAATGGATATCATTCGTTGGTACATAACGCCTTGGGCTTGAGCTGCTTCCCGTGAAAGCCTCGCTTTGTATGATAAATGTATCCTTCCACATTATTTCTGTCTTCCACTACCTTGCATGTGAGTCAGCTTGAAGCTTTTGTTAGAGAGCTATTCGCATGTACATCGTGCCTAGTTTTCTGATCTCACTCTGGCGGTATGTATTTAAGAATTAGTCCATCTTGGCCAGCTGCCCATCCATTATATCTATCATAAAAGAAGAATATTGTACTGTTGAACTCGAAATTTAAGTACTCACAATTTTTAGAGAATGAAAATGTTGCTCCGCCATCTACTGTCAGCCCCATTGATAGGGCGATAGAATTATGACCGATCACCCACCAATACTCTTGATCCACAAAGAATGTATTACCAAAAGAACCTTGATTTGCAAGAAACCAGGAAGCACCTCCATCAACACTTCGATAAATCCCGTTGAAGTGGACATAACCTTCCATTTCATTAATAAACCGTATCCTACCATTTACGCCTATCCCACTCACCTTTGGAAACCAAGTAGACCTATCCCACTGATCGCCTCCGTCAGTTGTACGAAAGACAGAGCCTGCGTATAGAGTGGGATCAGGATCTATTGGTGGCAGAAAATGTGAAATGCAGCTTACCCAGCCTGATTGGGGATTAATAAACGAAAATAAAGATATTTGCTCGTTAGCATTCAATTCTATTTGCTGGACCCAACTTTGACCACCATCTGCGGATTTGAATATCCCGGTATCCCCCCCTAGCCAACCAACTTCTTGATTAACAAAATGAACTTGATTACCTGCCGGACTAGAATAACCCATCCAAGTTGCCCCTCCATCCTGAGTGTTCATTGTCAAAGTGTCATTGAAGCAAAGCCAACCCAGGTCTTCGTTTAAGAAATAGAAACCAGTCATAAAAGGATCGGAAGCTGATTCTTGTTGAATTATCCAGGAAACACCACCATCCGCGGATTTCATAAGGTGATGCGAAGAAAGTGCCCAACCAACCAAAGGACTCACGAATTGAATGTCCACAATTCTTTCGCTTGTCGGGGAATCTACTAATATCCAGTCCATGCATTTTGGACCTGGAATTGACTGCGAAATCCATATGTGATAAACAACTTCATTTATCGCAATAGTGAGAGCGTTCCGATGGTCCCCACTCGCTAATTTATTCCCGCTCACAGAAATATTAATTGAGTCAACACCACCAGGTTCTATCGTCCCAGATACGGGTGTTGCCCCTACCCAATCGACATACCAAGAAATCAGGTATACAATATCAGCATCTCCCGTATTCACGATTTCCAAAACCTGAGTCTGGTCTATTCCATCAAATACGAAAGTAGTATCCGAAAATTCAAATTGGATATTATCTGGGGCATTGGGAGTATTAGGAGTATCACAGCCCAAAAATAACAACGATAAGAATAAGGCTATGCCTCTAACCATTAAACAGCCTCCTTCAAATTGGGATTCCATCATGGTAGCAGAGTCCTCGATTATCAATTCAACCTCTATCATTGTCTCTCTAACGTCTTAGGCTTGAGCTGCTTCCCGAAACAGACTCGCTTGGTAAGATTATTCTAGCCCTCCACATCATTCTCCCTCTTGCACTTCTTTGGTTTTGTGTCAGCTCTAAGCCTCGTATAGTGCGTTCAGCTTGTATTGTAGAGTTTACTTTGGGAGAAATGGTAAGGGAGAGGGAGAGAGATCTAAGCCTCGGTACATCTTGAATGATATCGTAACAAAGAAACATCTCCCCACTCCCCTTTTACAGTTTCTTCAAATTCTGGACAGTACTTAGAGATCCTGTATATAGCAGGAATCCCGGATAAGACTACGAGACAAGAATACAAAGAAACCAAAGCCAATTTAACAGAAGTCTAAGATAGGAGATGCTCTCAAAAATGGAACTAATTAAACAGGTAATAGGCATCGACATCTCCATGGATTCATTTGTTTGTAGAGTGGGAACGATGGCAACTGACCAACACACGGTGATCAGCTCTTTCAAGCAATTCAAAAACAATAATACAGGTATCAAACAGTTCTATAAGTTCACTAGTTCCCAGCAGATCGAAGGGGTAACTCAGTACTTCCTTATGGAGGCTACCGGTGTTTATTATGAAGCACTCGCCTACTTCCTGAAGTCTAAAGGAGCCCATGTGATTGTTGTGCTCCCTAACAAGGCTAAACGCTTTGCAAAAACATTAACCATCAAATCAAAGACAGATCCCATTGATGCTCACATGCTGACCCAGATGGGACTGGAGAAGCGTCTAAGTGAGTGGGAGCCGCCCTCAGAGCAGATGAAAGAACTCAAGCTTCTCACCAGAGAACACCTCTCCCTCAAGGAGCTGAAGACTGATGCTAAGAATAGAGTACATGCAAAAACCCACTCCTTTAAACCTGGTAGAGATA
>Ga0307989_1002000_pt1 | contig 10048 bp, 8 predicted proteins | sample EllFjometagen185_FD_203164 | JGI IMG/M metagenome (GOLD analysis project Ga0307989, IMG submission 203164) | Marine microbial communities from Ellis Fjord, Antarctic Ocean - #185 | ecosystem: Environmental > Aquatic > Marine > Unclassified | place: Southern Ocean | collected 2014-10-08 | reverse complement strand
AAATGCTGGCATCCATAGAATTTGCTGAAAAAACCGGTAAAGAGGTGATTATCACCTTACCGGAAAAAATGGCAGATGCAATTAATGGCAAGACCGGGACCCGTATCATCAAAGGATAAGTGAGGCTTCAAAAGGCATGAGATATTAACCTTTGACCTCGTATTTAATGAGGTCATTCTCTAGAAAATCAGGAGATCAATGGATATTAAAGAACTAAGAATTAACAGCAACCGTTTTAAGCAAAGCCATGACGAAATATGTAAAATAGGTGCCACTGCCGGAGGCGGTGTCAACCGAGTTGCTTTGACTGATGAGGATCGACAGGCTCGGGATTTATTTGTAAAATGGCTCAAAGAGATACAATGCAATGTATCAATTGATGAGATGGGGAATATTTTTGGTGAGCGAACAGGAAAACATCCTGAATTGCCATCAGTTATGAGTGGTTCCCACCTGGACTCCCAACCTAATGCGGGACGTTTTGATGGAACCTTAGGTGTTTTGGCAGCGCTCGAAGTGTTACGAACATTGCATGAGAACGATATTAAAACTGAACGAACCCTGTTTGCCACGAATTGGACCAATGAAGAGGGATGTCGATTTCCACCAGTAATGGTCTCTTCAGGCGTTTGGGCCGGAGCCATTGCTTTGGAGAAGGCCTATCAGAGTATGGATAATGGGGGAGTCACACAACTGGAAGCACTGGAACAGATTGGCTATAAGGGCACAACTCCTGCGAAAAATTGGCCACTCCATGCTTATTACGAGTATCATATCGAACAAGGACCAATCCTGGAAAAAGCTGGAATCACCATTGGCATTCCCAAAGGTATCGTCTGCTTGCATTGGTATGATATTACCATTGAAGGACAAGGCGATCATGTCGGACCAACCCCGATGGAAGTCCGAAGAGATGCCTTATGCTGTGCAGCTGAAATGATTCTGAAAGTTAAAGGGGTGCCTGATCGAGTTGGTGGCGGAATGGTGGCAACTGTCGGTGAAATACATAACTCCCCGAATTCCCGTAATATTATTCCGGAGAAAGTACACTTTACCATTGATATCCGTTCCTGGGATGACGATCAAGCCTTGAAAGCCTGGACGATACTTGAGCAGGATTTTAATGAAATTGCAGAATGTAATGGAACCACTGTTCAAATGGCAGTGACCTCTCAGGTTGTGCATGCACCGTTTAACAAAGAATTAGTTCTACATATTACTGAAAGTGCAGAAGCGTTGGGCTATTCAAATCAGGATATTGTCAGCGGTGCCGTCCATGATGCCAGTTATATTAATCAGATTGCACCTGCCGCCATGATTTTTGTTCCCAGTATTGGAGGGCGTAGCCATGTGGAAGTAGAACACACTGATTGGGATGACTGTGTGGCTGGCGCTAATGTATTACTCCAGAGTATGCTGAAATCCGCTAATGAAATTTGGTTCTACTCATGAATTGTGATCAAATCTCTTGAAAAACGAACTGCTTAGAGAATAGGCATTTTGTTTGACAGGGGTAATTTTATATTTTATAAGCTATAACAAAACGAAATTTTACCATCATTTATCTTAGGAGAGACTTATGTCAAAAAAGTATACACCGAACGACATCCCTAAAGAAAAAAGGTTTATTCCACAGAGTGCGGATATTTTCTCTCGCTGTCGGGCGATACATAAACCAGGATTATATTATTTTTTACCTTCTGCTAATCGTGTTCCCAGTGCTATACCGAATTGGGAAAAAACCACCATTAAAATTTTAGTGACGCCACGCTTAGGTGCTCGATTTACCCAGTACGAGTTGTTCATGGAGAAGGGTGGTGGTATGCAAAATTTGGTTGAAGATCAGTTCGAACATTTTGTATACGTCTTAAAAGGGGAAGTGGTCATCGATATCGGTGGAGAAAAGAAAGAATTAACAGCAGGTGGATTTGCTTTTATGCCGGATGATATGCCTTATCGTATCACCAATACCGGAACAACAGACAATCATGTTTTGTGGACCAAACAGAAATTTCAAAAACTGGATAATCTGCTACCTGAACCAATCTTTTCCCATGAGAGTGCCGTCGAATATATTCTTGAAGATACCTATCTGGAACAGCATCTGATTCCTTATGATGATAACCTGGCATATGATATGGCCTTTAACCGACTATTTTTTGAACCGGGAGTTACTTTCGGAATGGTCGAATCTCACATCATGGAACATGGTTTATATCTTTTGGAAGGAAGAGGAATGTATTACCTGAATGGTGAGTACCTGGAAATGCAGGAAGATGATTATATCTACATGTATCCATATTGCTCACAATCATACATGGCTACAGGGTGGACAGACGGACGATACTTGCTGAATAAAGATGTGAACCGTGATTATAACGATAAATATTAATAATTAAAATTTAAGGAAAACCAAAAAATGGCTACAAAAATTCAAACAATCGAACAAGCAGTAAAAGATGTCGGAATTGTCGGAAAAAGTCTTATCTCTATCAATGATTTATCTGATACTCAACTTTATAAACTGTTTGAACTGGCAAAAATGTTGGAACCCTGGAACCGATCCGGACTTGACCTAATGAAAGGGCAAAATCTAATCACTTTCTTCTTTCAACCAAGTACTCGTACCCGGATGAGTTTTGAAACTGCCATGCAACGCTTAGGGGGAACTGTTGTTTCTGAGCCGACACCAATGATGAGTTCCGCTTCAGCCAAAGAGGAAAGCTTAAACGATTCCATGCGTGTCATGTCCCAATATGCAAATGTAATTGTACTCCGTCATTTTGATGCAGATGCAGCCACAGAAGCTTCCAAATATTCTGATTGTCCAGTAATTAATGGTGGTTGGGGACATCGTGAGCATCCAACTCAGGCACTACTTGATCTTTATACTTTATGGCGGACTTTTGGTCATGTTAAAGGACTTAAAGTCGCAGTTACCAGCCCGGATTTAGTCAAAGCACGAACCGGTCATTCAATGGCTCAAGGTCTGGCACGTTTAGGTGCAAAGCTGTACCTGGTTTCCAGAAAAGATCTCCGTACACCGGAGCCTGTTATGAAAAAAATCCAGGCTTTAAGCAGTGATGTAGAAGAAGTTTTTGACCTTGAACAGGATGGTTTTAATAAATTCGCCGCTGATATGGATATGATCTATCTACCAGGATGTAGTGCACCAGCAGGCGCTGACTCAGAAGCTTTCAAGAAAATCATGGATGATTACTACTTGAGATATGAAACTGTGATGGATTCCTTTGAAAAAGGTAAAGGCCTCTATGTCACCCATACACTTCCACGCCGTGATGGTGAAATGGATCTACGGATTGATAACTGCCCTGGAGAGTTAATGTTTAAAGGGCTTGCTTATAGCGTCTCCCTGAGAGCTGCTTTAATTGCTGCAATTGTGGGTGTGTAAAAAGGAAATTCTTTTTTGACAATAGCCCTGGTTCCCTCCTTGGGAACCAATCTCAGACTTTTACCGATTCCGGGATGGTTAATTTTATAACATATATTTTGTAAACCTGGTCATCCCGGATCTGAATCAAACAACAAAATAGCAATAGTTTATCATAATTTCGAGGTATTAAGTATGGAATTATTTGGCGTTTTTTTTCTAATCGGTTTGATTTCTTTTGTGTTATTATGCGCCTTAAGAATCAGTTTTTGGTTTAAGGGGCAAGATATAAAAGGGATTCAACAGAAAGCATTACCCATTATTTGGAATAGAAAAGGTCAACTCTTCAAAGAATTATTCAGCGAAGCCTTAACCGTTAAAAAATATCGCAAGAAAGACCGGATTAACGGAAGTTTTAAGGCTGCATTTGTCATGGCTTTTTTGGCGATTAGCATCCTTTACCAGATCAAAGCGCAATTTGCACCGCAGTTAGAGGGGATAAACTGGTTTTTAAGAATTTTTTATGCACCCTTCGTTGACTTTCTTGTATTAGCAAATACCAACGTTGAAAATTTCACGGTCTTGGATGCTTTCTACGGATTAGCCAGTGATACATTTGCGGTAATCGTTTTATCCTTTGATCTGACGCTTTTGATTAAGGTCTTTACCCGAAAGCCGGGCCAATTCAAAGTAAATTGGAAGATCATTTTTACCACTTACCACTATCATCTATTCATTTTTAGTCGTTATCTGGCAGAGGCTTCCACTATTATGGCCTTTGATGTTCCTACGGGAATCGCACAGTATTGGTATCTGGGATTTGGTTTAGCTCAGGTAATGGTGTATTTAAATATACCGTTAGAAGCCTTTCATTATGTGTTATGGTCTATCAACGGCTTAGCCTTAGGACTGATGATAGCCTCAATCCCATTCAGTCAGTTATGGCATATAGTATCTGCACCGGCCAATATTTTGAGAAGGTGCCTGTTAGATCCAAAAGACGGTGGATTACCAAGAGGAAGGTCATTAACAAAGCCTTTTGATTTAATGGAAATGATAGAGTCGGAGAATTTTGATATTGAGATTGGTGCTAATGAAATCGAGAAGTTTGATTGGAAGCAGCGAATCAGTCTGGATGCTTGTATGAAGTGTGGGGCTTGTCAAGATGCTTGCCCGGCATATGCAGCCGGTAGAGACCTTTCTCCGACATTGATGACCCAAGCGCTCCAGGCAAAGATGAAAACTCAATTTTTAAAAGAGTTTTTAAAGCGGCCGGAGGACAGTAAAGAATTGATTGGGAACACCGTCACCGAAGATACGATTTGGAGTTGCACTACCTGCGCTGCTTGCATTCAGGCTTGTCCCATCGATAATGTCCATACTGAATACCTGATGGATTTTCGACGCCATCTGATTGCCAACAATCAGATGGATAAGCAAAAAGTCAATGTGATTACAGCAATTGCCGATAAGGCCAATCCCTATGGATTACCAAAGATTGATCGGGCAGCCTGGGCTAAAGATTTAACGGTCCCAACCGTCGCAGATAACCCGGAAAGTGACTATTTATATTGGGTCGGTTGTGCATCGTCTTATGATACCCGAAATCAAAAAATTGCCAAATCCCTGGTCAAAATATTGAATAAAGCCGGCGTCAATTTCTCGATTCTCGGCAAGGAAGAACCCTGTTGTGGAGAAACGGTACGAAGAATTGGAGATGAAGCCAGATATCAAGAAATGGTCATGGAAAATATCGAAGTTTTGAACGCCTATAAGGTGAAAAAGATCATTGTCAATTGTCCCCATTGTTATAACACTATTAAAAATGAATACCCTCAGTTGGGAGGGAATTTTGAAGTCATTCACCATTCTACCTTGATTCAAGACTTGATTCAACAGAATCGATTAGAGCTTAGTAATGAGGTGAAACAGACAATCGCTTACCATGATCCCTGTTATTTGGGTCGCTACAATGGGGAATATGAAGCGCCAAGAGAGGTTCTAACTTCGATTCCAGGTTCCAAGCTTGTGGAATTGGGCAGAACAAAAGAAAAAAGTTTTTGCTGCGGTGGTGGTGGTGGAAACTCCTGGTATGAGATCCCTGAACGGGAAAGTATCAGCGGCATACGAGTTACGGAAGCCTTGGAAGCAAATATAGACACCTTATCAGTATCCTGTCCCTATTGTATTTCAATGTTGGAAGATTCCTTAAAAGTAAAAGGAGTGGAAAAAAAGTTACCGGTTAAAGATATTGCTGAGTTGGTTGCTCAGTCTATTAATTAAAAGGAAAAAGGAGAAACAGTGAAAATTATAGCCTGTGTAAAATATTCGCTTGATGTATCAGAAATGAGAGTTGATCCATCAAGTAAGAAAATCGGACTCGATGGTGTGCCTAAAAGATTAGGTGAAATCGATAAAGTAGTGTTGGAGGAAGCGGCGCGATTAAAAGAAGAAAATGATGGCAGCCTTTTCTTGCTGACTTATGGTCCGGATAATACCAAAGATGGTTTAAAAGAAGCGATGGCCATGGCTGTCGATGAAGCAGTTGTTGTAGTGAATCCCTTTGAGGATACCTTAAGTACTCGATCAACAGTAGAAGTTTTAGCTAAAGCAATTGAAAAAATCGGTGATGTCGATGTGATTGTCTGTGGTGAAACCAGTGATGATGGTTACAGCTTTCAGGTTGGGCCGATGCTAGCGGAAAGATTGAACATGCCCCAGGTGACCTATGCTAAAAACTTAAAAATTGATGCAGATCATTTGATTGCGGATAGAGATTTAGAAGAGTGCATGGAGACAGTGAAAGCGTCTCTACCTGCAGTCGTTACCGTTACTGAGCTTTCAAATGAACCCCGCCGTCCGACAATGTTGGATGCACTTAAAGCCAAAAAGAAAAAGATCGATCTTTGGCAAACGGAAGCGGATCTGGGAATTTCGAACGCACAGCTTGAAGAGTTATCCCCCCTTCGTGCCACTGATATTGAAGGTATTGAGGTAAAACGTAAACAAGTTCTGATCAATGGTAAGAATGCCGGTGAAGCGATAAAAGAGTTGATGAATTATCTTGCAGAAGAAAACGTCATGGGAGGACAGTAATAATGAGCGAACAAAAACAGCAGGTTCTGGTGTTTTCCGAAAACCAGAGTGCATTGCAGGAGCTATTGAGTAAAGGACGTGAAATAGCGTCAAATTCTGGGATAGAGTGTGTTGCCATCGTCCTGGATAAAAGGGAAAAAGAGGAGTTAAATCAGCTAGGTGGTTGGGGAGCCAATAAAGTTGTCGTTGTTGAAGACCCCTATTTGGAAAACTTTAATGCTGAAGCGTGTACTGATGCCATTGCTAGTGTCGTATCTCAGTTAACCCCGAAAATGTTAATTATCGGTGGTACTAAAAGAGATATGGAACTTGCGGCCAGACTATCAGGAAGGCTTAATGTACCTTGTATTTCTCATTGTACTGATTTTACAGTCGATAAGGATAGCGGACAAGTCGAGGTTAAAGCGATGGCCTATAGTGGGCTTGGAGTAGCAACTTATCACTGCAAGTCTCCATTGGTTTTGGGAAATGTTGAACCTGGTACATTTAAAGAGGAAGCTATTGAAGGCGATTCAGCAGAAGTTATCGAACTGAAAGCCGAAATTAAGGCGCCCCGGGTAAGCACCGTTCAAATACAAGCCAAAATCGTTCAGGGTGAAAAAATAGAAAATGCTACGACAGTGGTTGATATTGGAAGTGGTGTGCGGGAAAAGGCAGACTTGGACATGATGGCAAACCTCGCCGGTTTACTAGGCGGACAGATGGCTTGTAGCCGTCCGGTTTCTGCTGATCGCGAATGGTTTCCTCATTTTCTAGGAATTTCCAGTAAAAAAGTCTCTCCCGAATTATGTATCTCCATCGGTGTTTCCGGCGCTATCCAACATATGGTCGGAATCAGAGGATCAAAGGTGATTGTGGCAATCAACAGTGATGAAGATGCTGCTATTTTTAGCCAGGCCGACTACGGAATTTTAGGAGATCTTTATGAAATTATACCGGCCTTATCGGAAGCAATCAGCGGCAATCGGTAGTTTCGGCTTAAATGAAATTGTTTCAGTGATTCAAGAGTAGCGTTTATTGGATGTGTCGTTGGGGACAATAGAGTGTTTAAATTCAAATATAAAAAAATTTATAAATTAAGGAGAATTGGTCATATGGCTGGACAAAAAATTGGAATTATAGGTGGAGGGATCCTTGGTGCTTCCATCGCCTATCATTTAAGTTCACACAAAGAAATTGAAGTGACAGTTTTTGAAAAAAATACCATTGGATCAGGGACCACAGCTAAATCTGCTGGAACTGTTTGTTTAATCGATGATTCAGTTCCCGGAATGTATTTCCCGGAGCGGGTTTACGGCTTTAACAAATTCCTTGAAATGGAAAAAGACGAAAAAGGATGTACCGGATTTGATAACTGCGGAACACTAGCTGTTGGTACCGATGATGCGTCTGTTGCTTATGCAAAAAATGCGGTGAACCAGACCAATGAAGCCGGTTATAAGGCGATTTGGACAGAGGACGAAGCCGAAATTAAAAAGATCGTACCGGACCTGGTATTAGATAAAGTGGTTGGTGCTGCTTATACAGCTGATGACGGCTGGTTCGATGCCACTGCTATTTCCAATAAATATATCAAAATGGCCCGAGCCAATGGCGCAAATGTTCAGATCGGTGCAGAAGTGACTGGTGTGACCATGTCAGGTGGAAAAGCAACTGCTATTGAAAGCAGCAAAGGAAACTTTGAGTTTGATATTGTTATCAATGCAGGTGGACCCTGGGCACGTTTTCTAGGCCGAATGCCTGGTATGGAACTTCCTCTTTGGCATACCAAAGCAGAAGCTTTCATCCTGGAATCAAAACCACCGCTAGGCTATAAACTGCCGATCTTGAAGTACCCCAAATTTTACACACGACCAGAAGGCCATCATACCTTTATCTGTAAAAGTCATGTGGGATTGAATCTTGACAACCCTAACGACTCCGGAGTTTGGGATCCAGACAAGCTGACCATGACGGGTGGAACAGATCCCTATTTCTGGGATCATATCAGTGAGCAATTACTTGATTTTTTCCCAAAATTATTGGAAACAGTTGTGGCTAATAGTTGGGTTGGTTATCGTTGCTATACTCAAGATGGTATGCCTCTTATCGGTGAAAGTCGAGTTCCGGGCTACATGATTGCAACCGGTGGAAGTGGTAACGGTGTCATTGAAGCACCAGCCATTGGTAAAGCCTTCGAAGAATTCATTGTTAATGGCAAGAAAATCGCTTTTGGTGATAAAGAACCCTTATTCGATCTCTTGAAAGTGGATCGATTCCCGGAAGTAGAAAAGCCTTAATCACTACTTTATTTTCGAATTCTCCTCGGGTTTTGGTATTAAATTAGATCCAGCTTATCATTTATAATATTAATACCAAAACTCTGAATTATCAGATTGGTTTAACCGGTTCTGAACAATTCACAAATATTCGCCTGGATTTTTAACTACTGCTAACAATTTGGTGCTGTCTGAAATAGGTTCGACACCTCCCAATCCTTAAATTGTCAGTAGCTAACCTGTAAATAGACAATATTGGAGTCAGTAATCGAAACCAAAACCAATTAAATAACAACCCCGCCGCTTGCGGCGGGGTTGTTATACCCAAAGCTTCGCAATAAAAATTCAACAATAGGGTAAAGATGAAAATTGTAGTCGCTCTCGGCGGTAATGCCATCAGCCGGGAAAATGAGAAAGGGGACATCCCTGATCAAGCCAGAAATTGTCGACAAACTGCTGAGCTTATCGTTGACCTGGTTCAGGATGGCCATCAGGTAATCGCTACTCATGGAAATGGCCCCCAAGTGGGAAATATCCTGAGAAGAATGGAAGCTGCCAGAAATGATGTTTTTTCAATTCCACTTGATATTTGTGTTGCTCATAGTCAGGGGGGGATTGGATATCTGCTTCAAAGAGAAATGAACAATGTTTTTTCCCGACGAGGCATCGATAAAGTAGGATACACCATTGTGACTCAATCATTGGTTAGTTCGGATGACCCTGCTTTTAAAAACCCAACCAAACCGATTGGCCCTTTTTTCTCAGCGGAGCAATTAGACTTTATTAAAGAGCAAGGTTGGGACTTTGTTGAGGACTCAGGCCGAGGATATCGACGGGTGGTAGCTTCTCCCAGACCAACTGAAATTGTGGAATCAGAGTTAATAAAACAAGTCATTGATAACGGAAATGTCCCCATTTGTTGCGGTGGCGGCGGAATCCCTGTTATTAAAAAAGATGGCGAATTAGAAGGGGTAGAAGGAGTTATTGATAAAGATTTTGCCACAGGTATGTTGGCAGCTGACATCGAAGCGGATCTAATGGTAATTACGACCGGTGTCGAAAAACTAATGATTGATTTCAATAAACCGACCCAAAAATCTTTGGATTCAGTGACAACTACGGAAGCACGAAAATACTATGAAGAGGGACAGTTTCCAGCTGGAAGCATGGGACCGAAAATGCTGGCATCCATAGAATTTGCTGAAAAAACCGGTAAAGAGGTGATTATCACCTTACCGGAAAAAATGGCAGATGCAATTAATGGCAAGACCGGGACCCGTATCATCAAAGGATAAGTGAGGCT
>Ga0307989_1001999_pt1 | contig 10051 bp, 4 predicted proteins | sample EllFjometagen185_FD_203164 | JGI IMG/M metagenome (GOLD analysis project Ga0307989, IMG submission 203164) | Marine microbial communities from Ellis Fjord, Antarctic Ocean - #185 | ecosystem: Environmental > Aquatic > Marine > Unclassified | place: Southern Ocean | collected 2014-10-08 | reverse complement strand
CGATTTTATATCGGACGACCAAACAGAAAAATAGCCCAATGCTCCATTAGATAAATTGGAAATAGGATTAGACGGTGCTGCGGTACTGGGATTAATATTAATCAACTCCCTAAAAGTATTATAGAATTCAAAAGCACTTTTGTCGAGCGAAATAAGTTGGATAGAAACGTTATCATCAATATCGAAAACATTTCCACGCATGGTAATTTCCAAATGTTGACCGTCTATTAAGCGATCATCAAAAATCATAAAATCGTCGTATTCATTTTTCAAAATATCATTCTCGAAAATTTTAATGCGATAGTAATTTTTAATATCAGCGGGGTCGGTAAAATAGGCTCTCACAATATACCCTTCATCGAGAAAAGCAAAACCATTGTCGTAAATAGAATTGAGCGAATCTAATCGAACTCTTTTTTGAAGAGTTGAACTTGCTTCATAAATTTCACCGCCGGTTTCAACGCTCAAATTGTACAACATGCTTTGTTCCGGGGCAATATTAAACGAAATATAAAGGCCTTCATCAATTTCTTCCAATTCATAACTTTCACCCAATTCGTTTTCGATAACAACCAAAGCTCCTGAAATTTTCTCGCCAAAAGAATCACCAAAATAATTTCTTGTTTTCGACAATTTTACTTCTGCTAATAAAGGGAATTTAGACAAGTTCCCTTCTATTACAATTTCAGGGTTGGAATCGTTCAAATCAACATCAATCACCTTTTCGCAACTTAAAATACCAAACAACAATACAATTAAAATGTATTTTATTTTAACTGTTCTTTTAATTGCAGAAAAAAGCGTTGCAAACGGCAAGCTTCTAATTTTTACGGAATAATATTTCTTTTTTTTATGAATCACTTTTTTACAATTACACTTACTCAATATTTTTTTACTTTAAAACTTAAACTTGTAACTCACCGACGGAATTACTTTAAAAATAGCAAACTGCACGGCTTCCGTTATTTCCGGATTTTCTTCATTTTGTCTGAATTCAATAAAATAAGCATTTTCCCGTGCATAAGCATTGTACACCGAAAAATTCCAACTCGACTCAAACTTCTCTGTTTTTTTTCGAAGCCAGGTCAATCCAAAATCCAACCGATGATAATCGGGCATCCGATACCCGTTTCGTTCGGTATAATATCCAACAATTTGTCCTTCTAACTCATATTTACCACTTGGGAAAGTCACAGAATTTCCAGTATAATATACCCAGGTTGCCGACAACTTTATTTTTTCTGTAAGATCGAACATTCCCACCACCGAAATATCGTGCGTTCGATCTTGTCGGGCAGGGAAAGGATTTCCAGCGTTAATTTCGTCAAATTGCCGCATGGTTTTCGACCATGTATAACTTAGCCAACCATTTAATCTTCCAAAATTTCGTTTCAATAATAGTTCGGCTCCATACGCCCAACCTCTGCCAAATACTAACTCCGACTCTACCGTTGAGTTATAAACCAACTCTGCACCATTCTTGTAATCTATTTGGTTTTTCAAATCTTTGTAATAAACTTCAAATGAAGTTTCATATTCATTTTCTTTAAAATTTCGGAAATACCCCATCGAAATTTGATCAGAAATTTGGGGTTTCACATTATTACTACTTGGCAACCACAAATCGGTTGGAGTTGTGGTTGTTGAGTTCGACAGTAAATGCAGAAACTGATAAATTCGGTTATACGAAGTTTTCACCGAACTCCTTTGGTTTATTATATAATTTAAAGCCAATCTTGGTTCTAAACCACCCTGCGTATTTACAAACTCAAAATCCTTTTTCTCAATCGTTTCTATTAATTCGCCATCCTCGTTAAATTCGTAGTACTCGCCCGGTCCTAAATTTGTAAAAAGTGCCAATCTTAAACCATAATACAATTTAACTCGTTCCGAAATATTCTGACTGTTCGATAAATAACCTGCCCATTCAATAGCTTTACGCGGGGCAATATCTGCAGGATTAAAACCAAAATTTTCGGAGACTGTAATTTCGCCGGGTAATATTTTATGGTGAACAATATTTCCACCAAATTTTATTGTATTTTGAGCGTTGGCATAAAACGTAAAATCCTGTTTAAAATTTATATCTTCAATTTCTGAACTTACTGTAATATCCGCTTCATTCATAATGTTTATGTCGTAAGAATAATTACTAAAAATAAGCGAAGTATTTGAAAACAGTTTATGGCTAAAATTATGATTCCAGCGAAATGTACCTGTAACACTTCCCCAATCGAAACCAAATTGGTCGGAGAAACCAAAATTATCACGGCCAAAATAACCCGATAAATAGATACGATTGTTATCGTTGATTTTATAATTCGTTTTCAAATTTAAATCATAAAAATAGAGTTGGGTGTTGTTTAAATCTTCGTTCTTCGGAAAAATTAAAAACATATCGGCATAAGTTCGGCGACCACTTATAATAAACGAACTTTTATCTTTCACAAGCGGACCTTCAACCGTTAGATTCGATGAAATTAAACCAACATTCCCGGTTACCCCGAACTTTTTCAGGTTTCCCTCTTTCATCTTAATATCGAAAACAGAAGAGGCACGCCCACCAAATTCGGCAGGAATTGAACCTTTCATTAAATTAGCATTTTTAATTGCTTCTGAATTAAATACCGAAAAAAATCCCAGTAAATGCGACGCATTGTAAACCGGTGCCTCGTCGAGCAAAATTAGATTCTGATCAATTTCTCCTCCACGAACATAAAAACCTGAGTTGCCTTCGCCGGCCGATTTTACTCCAGGTGTTAATTGAATGGTTTTTAAAATATCTTTTTCACCAAAAAGTACAGGAATGCTTTCAATTTGCTTCGGAGTCATTTTAACATTTCCCATTTCTACCGATGTAATATTTTTGTCAGCCCTTTCTCCGGTAATTACAATATTGCCAAGTTCAATACTTTTTTCTGATAATTCAACATCCAATTTCCTATTCTGAATTAAATTAACACGCACAACTTGTGGCTGGTATCCAACAAATTGAAATCGAATATTATAATCTCCTTTCGGAAGCGACAAGGAATAATAACCATAACTATTTGTTGTTGTTCCGGTATTCGAGAGTTCGTTTGCAACAATTGTGGCACCAATTAAATCTTCACCAGACGAGGCATCTTTCACGTAACCGTTAACCACAAATTTTTCCTGAGCTGCAACTCCGGTTATAATAAAAAAAGTTAAAATAATTATAATGGCTAATCTGAACATTTTAGTTTTTAAAAGTCTCCAAAAATAGAATAAAACTTTGGCTTTTTGCCTTTCCAATAAGTAATTATTTCTAATTATAATTCAACGAGTTAAAACCAAAATAAATCAAAATTTACACTTCGCTTTTTAGAATATATATTATGTTGTTAATCACCTTATTTATAATCACCTACGTTAATTATATTTTAGCCATGCATTACTAAATAACTTACAAACAAGCAATTAACAACAAGCTATTAATCTAAAGTAGTTAAATAACATTTTAAGCTGTTTTTTACCATCTTGATTGTTAATAAATTATTACTACTTTTGGTGTCCTTTCTTTGAAATTACATAGCGAAAAAGGTAAAAAATAAATCAATTTAACAGAGTATAATATGAAAGTCTATAAAACGGAAGAAATACGCAACATTGCTTTAATTGGTAATGCCGGTAGTGGGAAAACCACCCTTGCAGAAGCTATGCTTTTTGAGGGTGGGGTAATTAATCGTAGAGGTGAGGTTACTGCAAAAAACACAGTATCAGACTACCACGAAATCGAACAAGATTATGGTAATTCGGTTTATCCTACCCTGTTATATTCTGAATACAATGGAAAGAAAATTAATATTCTGGACACACCCGGCATGGACGATCTTTGTGGAGGTGTTGTTTCATCGTTGCAAGTAACAGCCCTAAGTTTGTTGACAATAAATGCATCGAATGGTATTGAGGCAGGAACAGAAGCGTCAGCCCGCCATGCAGAAAAAGCCGACACACCATTGGTATTTGTATTTAATCAATTGGATCACGACAATACAAATTTTGACGCCACTCTTGACCAGTGTAAAACAACTTTTGGAAATAAAGTTACTGTTGTACAATATCCTTTCGACGCCGGTCCAACTTTCTCTTCAATAATTGATGTATTGAAAATGAAAATGTACAAATACGGGGCAGACGGTGGCAAACCAGAAATTGTTGATATTCCTAAATTGGAAAAAGACAAGGCAGAAGAGTTGCACAACGAATTAGTTGAAATGGCAGCGGAAAACGAAGAGGCTTTAATGGAATTGTATTTCGACAAAGGTACACTTACCGAAGATGAAATGCGCAAAGGTATTAAGCTTGGAATGCTGGAACGAAGTCTCTTTCCTGTATTTTGCACCGTGGCAAAAAAGAACATTGGAGTTGGTCGTTTAATGGAATTTATTACTAATATATCTCCTGCTCCAAACGAAAAAGCAATGACAAACATTGTTAGCGGGAAAACTGTAAAAATGGAAGCTTCGGATTCGCCAAGTTTATTCGTTTTTAAAACTTCTGTTGAATCACACGTTGGAGAAATTACTTATTTTAAAGTTATGTCGGGGACTATTAAGGAAGGTCTCGACTTAATAAATACTTCAACCGGAAACAAAGAACGTCTTTCACAGGTTTTTGTTTCGGCCGGGAAAAACCGAGAAAAAGTAAGTGAATTACATGCCGGAGATTTGGGTTGCACGGTTAAACTTAAAGACACAAAATACAACCAAACATTAAGTACAAAAGAAGCCGATACAAAATTCAAAGAAATTACTTTTCCAACACCTCGAATTACCATCGCAATGAAAGCCGATAACGATTCGGATGATGAAAAATTAGGCGAAGTATTAAATAAAATTAAATACGAAGACCCAACCTACATTGTTGAATATTCAAAAGAATTAAAACAATTGCTGGTTCATGGTCAAGGAGAATATCATATAAATATTTTGAACTGGTATTTCGAGAATATTCATAAATTTGAGGTGAATTACGAAACTCCGAAAATTCCATATCGCGAAACCATTACAAAAATTGCTCAGGCAGATTACCGTCATAAAAAACAATCGGGCGGCTCTGGTCAGTTTGGTGAAGTACACATGATTATTGAACCATTCGAAGAGGGTTCAGAACCTAAAAAAATGATTAAAATTGGTGAAAAAGAACAAAAACTTGCTCACCGCGACATACAAGAACATGAACTTCCATGGGGAGGTAAACTGGTACTGGTAAACAGTATTGTAGGTGGTTCTATCGATGCACGTTTTATTCCTGCAATCTTAAAAGGAATTATGGAAAAAATGGACGAAGGTCCGCTTACAGGTTCTTATGCCCGTGATATACGTGTTTATATTTACGATGGGAAAATGCACCCGGTTGATTCAAATGAAATTTCGTTTAAACTTGCCGGACGTACTGCTTTTAGTGTTGCATTCAAAAATGCAGGAGCTAAAATTCTGGAGCCTATTTACGACCTTGAAGTTTTGACACCGGCAGACAGAATGGGCGACGTAATGAGTGATTTGCAAGGACGCCGCGCCATGATAATGGGTATGGGTTCTGAAAAAGGACTGGAAAAAATTTCTGCAAAAGTTCCTTTGAAAGAAATGAATAAGTACACTACATCTTTGAGTTCTGTAACCGGAGGTCGTGGCGTATTTAGTATGACTTACGCTGGTTACGAAAAAGTACCTTCTGATGTTCAGGATGAGCTACTAAAAGCTTATGCAAAAGAGCAAGAAGAAGAATAAAAAATTCTAATCCGTCTCTATAAACTATGATGACCCTGGTTCGTATGAACCAGGGTTTTTTCCTTTAATATATTCTTCAAATAATTCTCTGTCGAAAATCGAATTGTTAGTGAAATAACAAAATCCATCACAATTTTTTTAACTAAAATTCAATGCTACTTTTGCAAGCCAATTTGCAAAGTTTAATATTTTAACTTAGTGCCTTTAAATGGTAAAAACACAGCACCTGGATGAAAAATGGATTAAAGCCTCAATATTGGGTACAATCTGGGCTGCGTCTGAAATTGTATTAGGTAGCTTTTTACACAATTTACGAATACCATTTAGCGGAAACATTCTAACTGCAATTGCTCTAATAATTTTAATTTCTGCCAGTTATAAATGGAACGAAAATGGATTGTTTTGGCGAGCCGGAATAATTTGTGCTTTGCTTAAAACAATGTCGCCAAGTGCCGTAATTTTTGGACCAATGGTTGCAATTCTTATCGAAGCTATTTTACTGGAATTATCGGTTCGTATTTTTGGAAGAACAATGGTCGGATTTTTACTCGGTTCAGTTTTGGCAATGTCGTGGAATTTGATTCAAAAAATTTTCAATTTCATTATTTTTTATGGCTATAATATTGTTGATGTTTATTCCAATTTAATGCAATATGCCGAGCGTCAACTTCATTTAAAATTTGACGCGGTTTGGACTCCTTTGGTTTTATTGCTGATTGTTTATGCACTTTTTGGAATTATTTCGGCTCTAATAGGAATCCATACCGGAAGAAAAATAGCACACAATCCACACCCAATTCAGAATTTAAATCTTACTGATAAAACAAATAATTCAAGCCATTTAAATACCGGATTTAAATATTCGGGCTACTGGTTAGTTTTTAACATTGTATTAATTGCTGGTTCGCTGGTTTTAATTGGCAGAATTAATTTTGCAATTTGGGTTTTGTTGGTTGTTGCAATTTCAACTACATGGGCAATACGTTATAAACGTGCTTTACGGCAACTCGTTCGTCCGCGTTTATGGATATTTTTTGTTGTAATAACCATGGTTACCGCTTTTGTTTTTACACGTTTACAAGCCGATTCTAAATCATTTTACGATGCTCTTTTTATAGGAATTGAAATGAATTTAAGAGCAATAATTTTAATTATGGGATTTACCGTGCTTGGCACCGAATTGTACAACCCAAAAATAAGAGAATATTTTGCCCGTAGTTATTTCAAACAGTTGCCACTTGCAATTGAACTCTCTTTGGAAAGTTTACCTGCGATGATTGCAAATACCCCCGATTTAAAAACTATTATTAAAAACCCATCACTTTTTGTACATCAGATAATGGCTTTTGCCGATTATCGGTTAAATGAAATTAATAGTAATGCAAGCTTCGAACAAAAAGTGTTTATAATTACAGGCAAAGTTGGCCAGGGGAAAACCACCTGCATTATAAATCTGATTGAAAAATTTCGGAGTAAAAATATTTCTGTTTCGGGAATTTACACATCCCGAATAATGGAAAAGGAAAAAACAACAGGATACAATGTTGTGGATATTTCAACTGGCAAGTCCAGCATGTTTTTACGAAAAAACGGAAGTTTACATCAAAAAAAGATTGGCAAATTTTACATTTACAACGAAGGAATATTGGCTGGAAATAATGGAATACAAAAAAATCAATCTCAAATAACTATTGTTGATGAAGTTGGTAAACTTGAACTCTCGGAAGGTGGCTGGTCCAATTCTTTGGAAAAATTAATGGCTAACTTCAAAAGTTATTTAATTCTTTCGGTGCGTGAAGAAACCTTAACTGATGTAATTAAAAAATACAGATTAAAACCTCAAACTATTATAAATTTATCGGGAAAAAACTGTACGGATTTTTATTCGAAAGTAATTTCTGAAATTAATAAATAGATAAATTAGTTCTTAGTTTTTGTCGCGAAACAAATGGAAAAATCCGTGTGCACGTCGTCGTTCTCCATCCCTGCCTTCGCCCACTACATTGTAATAATAAACTCCGGGGCTTGCATAACGTCCTCCCATTAAACGGCCATCCCAAACTGTTTCGGTCCAGGTACCCTCAAATCCTCTAACATTATCACTTTCCCAATAATGAATTTTTCGTCCCCATCTATTAAAAAAAGTTATTTGAACAGTTTGCATTGAAAAGAATTTCACAACAAATTCATCGTTAACACCATCTCCGTTAGGTGTAAAAACATTGGGTGCTGTTACATACGAAGAATCAACAATAATGTAATCTTCAATATAAAAAGTATCTACACAAGTATGAAGTGCCGAAATGTGTTTCGAAACTAATTTCACATTATAAACTCCTGTATTTTCGTAGGTATAAATCGGGTTTTCGTCGAAAGCAACAATCATAATACTATCAATTGGAGCTTGCGAATTTTCCGATTCCCTTTTGATTTCACCTAAATCGCGATATAAAAACCATTCAAACTGATTTGGATTTCCATTTTCGCTCTGGTTAATAAAATTAACGGTTAACGGTGCTTCAAGTTGGGTAGGATCCTGATCTCCAAATTCTACTGTAAATTTAGCTTTTGTAACAATAGAAAAATAAGTAACTTTCTTATTACTTTCGCACGAAAATTTATCGTAAACACGTAAAGTATAATCGGTATCTTTTGTGGGCGGATTAAATATTTGTGGGTTTAAAACAGCTGCAACAATAACATCACCTTCTTTCCATTGAAATCTTGTGTCTTTAAAAACGGTTAACTGCGTATTATCTGTTAAATCGTAATAGTTTAATTCCGGTGTAGAATATTCCCCTATTAATTTGAACGATTCGCAATTCGACAAAGTATCTGGAGAACTACCATTTACCGTAATCCAATTATTAAAAACCCATGCCCGCTCGATTAAAGTATTTGCACCCTGCGTTTGGGTTACCCGGTAACAACCATCCGCCAAAGCACTAATTTCCGAATTCGAAGCATCGGTACTTTCCGAAAAGTAAAATTCAAAATCCGATGTGTTGTTATCGTATTTTTCCCACAGAAAAGTTTTGGTACCTTCTAACAAAGTTGACATTCTTAAGCTACCTATTTCCTCTAACTCACTTTCCGAACAAAAAATGTAAATACTGTCCGTTTCAGAAAATACAGGATAATTAGTTTCATCAACTCCACTTGATCCGGGTGCTGAAAGTTGCGCTTGAATTGTTGTTGAAACCAAAATAAACAACAAAGAGCCAAATAAATAGAAAACAATCCTCTTCATAAATACAACTATTTTGAGCTACAATATTAACGTATAATTTTAATTTAATTGTCTGGTAGAGCACAAAATTCAGTTAATAACCTGAGTTCAATTTAAAATATCCGCACAGCTTCAGAAATTTTTTCGTAGCCAATTCAAATTTTTGAAGGTTTATCGGGATAATTCAAGAAAATTTGAGGCAGGATATGGGGAAATTTTTGAAGCCTGCAAGCAGGAAAGTCATTATTGCACAATACTGACTTTCTGTGTAAATATTTTATTTCAAAGCCAGGTTAATAGTATGCAAAATAACCGAAGTAATAAATTTGTTGATAAAAGCTTTTATGAAATCCATTGAAACCAATTAACAACTTTTACTTTTGTTTTTTATTTTGAAGAAAACTATTAACTGTGTTCGACTATTTAAAAGATTTAAATAATAATCAGAAAGAAGCTGTTATTAGAACGGAAGGTCCCGCTCTTGTAATAGCAGGTGCCGGGTCGGGGAAAACCCGTGTTTTAACTTACCGAATTGCACATTTATTAAATCAGGGTGCTCGTCCTTCAACTATTCTGGCGCTTACTTTTACCAATAAAGCTGCTCGCGAAATGAAAGGTAGAGTTGCTAAAGTAGCTGGCGAAAATATAGCTCGTTATTTATGGATGGGAACTTTCCATAGTATTTTTTCAAGAATTTTGCGAATCGAACACGAAGCAATCGGATATCCGTCGAACTACACAATTTACGACAGTGCCGACAGTAAAAGTCTGATAAAAACGATAATTAAAAGTTTACAGCTCGACGACAAAATGTACAAACCCAATGTGGTTGCAAGCCGCATTTCAATGGCAAAAAATAATTTAATTACACCTACAAGCTACGCTAACAACGCCGAAATCAGGGAAATTGACAAAAATATGAGGATGCCGGCAATTGCCGAAATTTATAAAGAATACGCAAAACGTTCTTTCCTTTCGGGTGCGATGGATTTCGATGATCTTCTGTTAAAAACCAATCTGCTTTTTCGCGATAATCCCGAAATATTAGAAAAATACCAAAACCGGTTCG
>Ga0307989_1001998_pt1 | contig 10055 bp, 10 predicted proteins | sample EllFjometagen185_FD_203164 | JGI IMG/M metagenome (GOLD analysis project Ga0307989, IMG submission 203164) | Marine microbial communities from Ellis Fjord, Antarctic Ocean - #185 | ecosystem: Environmental > Aquatic > Marine > Unclassified | place: Southern Ocean | collected 2014-10-08 | reverse complement strand
GGTCTGTGAATAGTTTCTTGCTCATGTTTTTCACCTCTCTCTAATAGTATACAAAAAAAGAACCTATATTTAGATGCTTTTTTCAAAGTGTCTACTTTATAGGTTCCATTTTATTTAAAGATGTCTGTTTTTTTTATGTTTAAAAACTAAATCCATTTTGATTAATTCAACACAAATGTGATGATTTTAAAGTGCAATTAGAATTTCAAACAAGCAAGAAAAAATACAAGTAAGACATAAAAAAATAATTTTAGTAAAATTTACTAAAATTATTTTTTATGGTACAATAGTAAGTAAGGAGTGATTATATGGCAACTTTAAAAGAAATCGCAAAACTCGCCGAAGTATCAATTACTACAGTGTCAAGAACATTGAATTTTGATAAAACTTTATCTATTAGTGATAATAAAAAGAAACGAATATTTGAAGTCGCAGAGGACTTAGAATATAAGACACCAAGAAGAAAAAGATTAGAAAGTGCCCCTAAGATTAATGTAGCTCTAATCTACTGGTATACATTAACTCAAGAACTAGAAGATCCATATTACCTAGCAATAAGAAGAGGTATCGAAAGAACAGCTGAACAAAACAATGTAAACATACTAAAAATACCAAAGAGTGGAAATAAATTTTTATTTGATGCTGTTAATGGGATTGATGGAATTATCGCTTTGGGTAAATTTGCAAATTCAGAAATTAAAACCTTCGCTGAAGTAACAAACAATTTAGTGTTTGTAGACTTTTCATCGTTCCAAGGAAAATTTGATGGTATCGTTATAGACTTTAAAGAAGCCATGTCTCAGGTATTAGATTATATGGTAGAAGAAAAGAAATATAAAAACATCGGGTTCTTGGGTGGAAGAGAATATGTACATAATAAAGATGTTGTAATTGGAGAAAGAAGAGAACAATACTTTATTGAATATATGAAGAAAAGAGAATTATATGTTCCAGAAAACATAGTGACAAGTAGTTTCACTTCGGAATGTGGATATAAGATGATGAAAGAAGTATTAACCTATAAAAACAGACCAAATGCCTATTTTGCAGCAAGTGATTCAATAGCGATTGGAGCAATGAAAGCAATACATGAAGCAAAACTAAGAATTCCAGAAGATATAGGAATAGTTGGATTCAATGATATTCCAAATGCACTCTATACATTTCCACCTTTAACTACTGTAAGAGTAGAAACAGAATTTATGGGTGAAAAATCGGTTGAGTTAATTTTAGAACAAATAAATGGCAGAAAAGTAGGAGTCAAATTAACAGTTTCTACTGAATTAGTAAAAAGAGAATCAATCTAATTGTAATCAATTTCAAATAAATCGCCTACCCTAAACGGGGTTAAAGGGCGATTTTTTGTTAGAATTGATAAAATTTACTAAATCATAAACCAAGAAATATGAACCAACTAGACTTCGTTTAATGGCTAAACTAAGCAACTTTAAAAAATGTAAACATTTTCATTTTTTTATTGACAAACAAGTAAAATTTTACTAAAATAAGAATATAACATAAAATATTCAAAAATTGAGAGGAGAAACAAAATGAAAAGATTATTACTATTATCGACTGCAATCGTGTTGACACTTGTATTATCTGCATGTGGTGGAAGCTCAGATTTTTCAGACGATAAAATTACAATTTGGGCATGGGACCCTAACTTTAATATTTCTATAATGGAAAGAGCAAAAACAATCTATGGTGGAGATGTTGAAATTGAAATAGTAACTATGGCTAAGGGAGATTTAGAAACTAAATTGAATGCTTCTTTATCAACTGAGGGAGATTTACCTGATATCGTATTAATTGAAGATTATATGGCTCCAAAATATCTTACTTCATATCCTGGTAAATTTGCTGATTTATCAGATTCAATTGATCATTCTAAATTTATTCCTGGTAAAGTTCAAATTGGAACTGTAGATGGTAAAAAATACAGTGTACCATTTGATTCAGGTGTAAGTGGAATGTTTGTTAGAAATGATTTAGTTACAGATGCAGATGTTTTAGCTGCTGGAATTACGGGTGTAACTACTTTTGCACAATTAACCGCTGCTGAAATTACTTGGGATGAATACATTCTAGTAGCACAAGCATACACAGCAAGAACTGGTGAAGCTTTCTTATCTAATAACTTTGCTGATGGTGGATTGTTCAGAACTATCTTAAACTCAACTCAAACTTGGTACACAGATGCTAATGGAGACTTTGACTTTGATGGTAATGCTGGAATTGAAGAAGCTGCAAGAGTATACAAAGCTCTCTATGATGCTGAAGTAGACTTTGGTGGAACTGATACAGAAATTTATAAAGCTGCTACGGATTGGGCTACTTGGGTAGATCCACTTGCTAATGGTAGTGCTGCTACAGTAACTACGGGTGTATGGATTTCTGGTTCTGTAAAATCTACAGAAGCTAATTCAGGATTATGGACAGTAATGAAAACTCCAAGAGCAAACATAACTGGTGCTGTAAACTATTCTAACTTAGGTGGATCAAGCTGGTATGTATTAGCTGACGGTGACGTTGATGAATCTGTTGATTTCCTTAAAGCTATCTATCAAGAAAATCAAGATAATTTTTATGATCAAATCTTAGTAAATAATGGTGCAATGGGATCTTTACTTGCTGCTAAAACAAGTACAGAATACCAAGCAAACGATGATTTCTTTTCAAATGCAAAAGTATGGGCTGATTTCGCTAGCTGGTCTGCTTTAATTCCTGCTATTGATTATGGTGCATATACATATGAAGCTGATGAAGCTATTATGAATTTAATGCCTGGATATTTAGACGGAACTACCACTTTACAAGCATTCTTAACAGCTGCAGAAGCTGCTGCTAATAACAAAATTTCATAATTTTAAATTTTTTATAACTTAAAAATTATATATATAAGGTGGCATGTATTTGCCACCTTATGTAATAATAAGGGAGTTTTATTATGCAAAATCTATTAAAAGGCTTATCTAGAAAGAAACGGAATATGGTTTTAGGTTGGATCTTTATCATTCCTGCCTTAACTCTTATATTACTATTTGTAATCATTCCATTATTTTATTCGCTATTTCTGGTAACTCAATCATGCAGAGGTATTGTTTGTGAGACAAACTTTAGTGGTAATATCCAGAGATTAATTGGAGATCCCCAGTTTTTACAAGCATTAAAAAACACATTTATATTCTTTCTTATTCAAGTTCCTATCATGTTAACATTGGCACTTATTTTTGCTGTCATTTTAAATAACCCTAAATTAAAATTTAGAGGTGTGTTTAGAACAGCTATTTTTCTACCAGCTGTAACATCACTTGTTGCATATTCGGTATTATTTAAAATGATGTTAGCACCCGAGGGTATAGTAAATATGTTCTTAGAGCAAATTGGCATAGGCGCAGTTGGCTGGCTTACGCATCCAACTTGGCAAAGAATTACTATTATCATCGCATTATTATGGAGATGGACAGGATACAATATGATATTTTATCTTTCCGGACTACAAAGTATTGATAAGGAAATCTTTGAAGCAGCAGAAATAGATGGTGCTTCAAAATTGCAAATATTCTTTGGTATTACAATACCACAGTTAAAACCAATAATATTATTTACAACAGTAATGTCTACAATTGGTACACTGCAATTATTCGATGAACCATTCAATATTATCGCAGGTAGTGGAACAACGATTTCAACAATGACATTATCTCAGTACATTTATAATATTTCATTCGTGTATATTCCAAACTTTGGATACGCAGCAGTTATATCTTACGTAATAATGTTTATCGCTGCACTTCTAACAATAATTCAATTTAGAATTGCGAGGGAGACATAATGAAAATGAAAAAAAGAAAAGAGAAATTTGATTTATTGCAATTCATAAAATTATTACCAATGTACATATTCCTTTCTATTATTTCATTTATATGTGTATTCCCATTCTTCTGGATGTTCTTCGGAAGTACAATGACTTCTAATCAAGTTAGTTCTGGGACAATAACACTTGGATCAAACTTGGCTGATAACTTTTCAGTACTATTAGAGCAAACTGAATATTTAAGAGCATTTGGTAACTCTGCAATCGCTGCAATAGTTACTACCATTCTAGCTCTATTCATCTCATCGTTAGCAGCATATGGTTTTGAAATTTTCAAAACAAACATCAAAGATAGATTGTTTACAGTATTATTATTAACAATGATGGTACCTTTTGCCGCTTTAATGATTCCTTTATATAAAGTTGTTATATTCTTTAGTTTAAATAATAGCTTAGTTTCAGTTATACTGCCTGCAGTTGCAACAGTATTCCTAATATTTTTCTTCAAACAAAGTTTCTGTAGTTTTCCAAGAGAGATCATACAGTCTGCGCGTGTCGATGGTGCAAGCGAATTTAGAATCTTCTTAAGTATCGTTTTTCCTTCTATGAAGCCAACGTACGCTGCAGCTGCTATTTTAACATTTATGGCAAGCTGGAATAACTTCTTGTGGCCACTAATTACATTATCTTCTAATGCTAATCACACGCTACCGTTGAAGATTAGCACACTAAGTAGTTCTTATACTCCAAATTTCGGAGTTATTCTCCTATCAATTGTAATAGCGACATTACCTTCTATTATTGTATTCTTTAGCCTTCAAAAGCATTTTGTTGCAGGATTAACTGGAGCTGTGAAGTAACAGTGGAAAAACGACTGTTAATTGCAAACTACAACAAAATCTTTGGAGATGAAGGTACAAAAGAATTGTTTTTTGCCCCAAGTAGAGTAAACATGATCGGAGAACACATTGATTATAATGGTGGATATGTTTTCCCGTGTGCTTTAAGTTTTGGGACATATGGTGTTGCAAGTTTAAGGAAAGATAAACGTATAAAAATGTATTCAGAAAACTTTAGTGACATTGGAGTTATTGATGTTTCTATCGATGAATTAGAATTTAAAAAAGAACATAATTGGACAAATTACGTCAAAGGAGTTCTTGTAGAATTTATGAAAAAAGCAAAGATAAATCAAGGGATGAATATATATATCTTCGGTGATATGCCTTATTCTGCTGGGCTATCAAGTAGTGCATCACTTGAAATGTTAGTTTCAATTATGTTTAATGACCTATACAATATTAATTTGGAAATGCTTGATATGGTTAAAATGGCTAAGGTAGTTGAAAATGAATATATGGGAGTTAATTCTGGTATTATGGATCAATTCGCAATTGGTATGGGTAAAAAAGATGCTGCAATGTATTTGAATACAGCTACGTTAGAGTGCACTTATACACCACTAATCTTAAACGATTATGAGATTGTAATTGCAAACACTAATAAGAAAAGAACATTAGCCGATAGTAAATATAATGAGCGAAAACAAGAATGTGATTCATCATTAGAAAAAATCCAAAAAATAAAACAAATTGAGCATTTATGTGATTTAAGTACAGAAGACTTTGATAGTATTAAGCACGTATTATCTGATATAGAACAAAGAAGAACCTATCATGTTCTATCTGAGAATGAAAGAACAAAAATGAGTGTTAAGGTGCTAAATCAAAATGATATAAAGATGTTTGGTAAGCTTATGTATCAATCTCATGTTTCTCTTAGAGATGATTATGATGTTACTGGAAAAGAGTTAGATACTTTAGTTCACCTAATGATGTCACAAGAAGGTGTTGTTGGTTCGAGAATGACAGGTGCTGGTTTTGGTGGATGCACTGTGAGTATTGTTGCTAAAGAGTTCATAAAAAAAACTATTACAAAAGTATCAAAAGAGTACAAAGATATTATTGGATATGACGCTGAGTTTTATGTCATTTCAGTTGGACCTGGGGTACATAAACTATAATAATTAAAGGTAATGATCATACATGATTAATCAATATCAGTGTATGGCATTACCTTTTTTATTTTAAGTGATATTGAAGAACCAATACTCAATTCAAATAAAAACTGCATCTTTTCTTATACATAGAGGACTATGTCTAAGAAAAGATGCAGTTTAGTTGTATTCGTTTTGGTAATATTTAAGTATTAAGAAGTACATCCTCATATTCGTTTGTTCTAGTCATCTTAACAACTGCGTAAGAACAAACAGGTACAATTTTAAGACCCTCTTCTCTTGCCATTTCAGCTACTTTATTTATTAAATCTCCAGCTATTCCTTGTCCTCTAAGACTAGGATCAACAATTGTATGATCTATTACAATTATATTGTTACCGCCATTTTTCCATGTGATTCTTGCCATGATATTATCTTCTGATTCGCCTATATAAAATTTGTTATTTCCTTTTTTTATTTCCATGATATACCTCCTCTATATATTTATTATATCTAAATTTGATATCTTTCACAAATAAAGTGTTTTATGTTATAATTTTTTTAAGGATTAGGTAGCTCTTTTTCCTATATTTATTACGAGGTGAAAAGATGAAACTAGAAGAAAAAACATTATCAAGTAAAAAAGTATATGAATGCTTTTTTATGAAATTGTACGAAGACAGAGTGCTACTTCCAAACAATAAAGAAAGTAATAGAATCTTTATTAAACATGATGGAGCTAGTGCTGTTTTACCGATAACAAAAGATGGTAAAATTATTTTAATAAAACAATTCAGATATCCTGTTAACCAAGTGATGATTGAAATACCCGCAGGAAAAAAAGACAAACCTTTTGAAGATGGAGTCCTCTGTGCAGTTAGAGAACTAGAAGAAGAAACAGGATACAAAAGTAATAACTTAAAAAAAATTCAAGACTTACATAACTGTGTTGGATATAGTAATGAGATGATTGAACTATACATCGCTTATGATTGTGAGAAAATTGACAATCCAAAAAGTGGAGACGATGATGAATTTATTGAACTTCTAGAAGTATCTAAAGAGGAAGCTAAATCATTATTAAAAAAAGGTAAAATCACAGATGCCAAAACAATCATTACATTACAATATTACCTATATAGTGATCACAATGAATAAAATTACATACAAGAAAATAAATTATAAAAAAATAGATGATAATTTCTTAAATGGATATATTAGATTTCAAGAGATTATTAATATTTTATATATGGACAATGGAGAATTAAAGGAAAGAGAAAACAGGTTCTATGAAACTTGGGATCAGGAAAAACTAATAGAATTAAGTAGAGAACTCAAAAAGGCAGTAAAGAATGGCAATATTCTATACGCAGCATATGATCAAAGACAAATCATAGGATTCTCAGTTATTTCTAATGACATCTTCTTTGATGAATACGTGAATATGCCATATATTCATACTTCAAAAGGATATAGAGGATATGGTATTGGAAAGTACCTTTTCAATATAATGGCATTAGAAGCTAAGAAGTTGGGTGCTAAAAAACTATATATTAGCACACATCCTGCGGTAGAATCACAAAAATTTTATCAAAGTATTGGATGTGTTTCTACAGAAAAATTAAATCAAAAACTATTTGATTTAGAACCATATGATATTCATCTAGAATATGAACTTAATAATATTGAAGAGGTTAAAAATCTAATTCGTTTAGACTTTGTAGCTCAAGGAAAAATAACTGCATTAACAATTGGGAAGACCGCTAGCAGACTATATAAATTTGTTCCAAAAAAAGAAGAAGAATTCTTGTGTGTGTTTGAAGAACTAATCAGTATAAAAGAAAGAGGATTCTATAGTGTTGGAACACTTATGGTAAAAAGAAATACTAGTGTTATCCACGAAGGAAATATGGAGTTCTTTAATAGACTACTACTTTCTTACGTACGTGAATGGTATGAAGTGGATCAATATTGTACTAGAATACTAAGTCCGATGATTGCTTTAAAGGACAATCACTATCAGTTTCTATTAAACTGGAGTGACTCTATAAATAAGGATGTCAGAAGAGCAAGTCTGGTTTCAATGATTAAACCTTCAAGTAATAGACTTATCGTAGAATATGATTTTGATAGAATGATTTTTCTAGTTGAGAAATTGAAATATGATACAGATATACACGTAAGAAAAGCGGTAGGATGGGTCTTGAAGTGTACCTACTTTAAGTATCCAAATAGACTAGAACAATACTTAAGGAATAATGTAAAAAATCTAGATCGTTTAATATTTAGATATGCTTTAGAGCATATCGAAGAACCATTAAGACAAGAATTAATAGAACTGTAGGTGATTGTATGTTTAGAGAAATGAGAAGAATTAAGAATAAGATGTCAGAAGAAGCTACATTAGCATTATTAAAGAATTCAAATGAAGGAGTACTAGGGACAATCTCAGATAATGGGTATCCTTATACTGTAGTTGTTAATCACGTATTCTATAAAAATAAGGTTTATTTTCACAGTGCAAAAACTGGACATAAAATCGATAATATAATTGCAAACCCTAAAGTAAGTTTCACAGTATATGGTAATGAAGTAATTATTCAAGATGAATTCACAACCAAATTTCAAAGTGTAACACTATTTGGACAAGCAAAAGTAATTCTTGGGAATAAAGAAGTTTTGATGGAGTTAATCAAAAAGTATTCTCCCGATTTCTTAGAAAGTGGAACTAGTTATGTTGATAAGGAATTTTCTTCAACAATTTTAGTTGAAGTTACCATTGATCATATAACTGGTAAGGAAAGATTATAATGGACTATGTTACATACATAAGAAGCCTAGTAGGTAATAATAAAATCATTATGAATGCTGGCGCTGTAGTTATATATAATAAAAAGAATGAAATTCTCTTACAACATCGTGGGGATGATCATTTTTGGGGGTTACCTGGAGGTATTATGGAAATAGGGGAAACTCCAAAGCAAACAGCAATAAGAGAAACATTTGAAGAAACAGGATATAAGATAAAACTTACAGGATATCTAGGAGACTATCACAATTTCAATAAAGAGTGGCCTGGTGGAGATAAAGCACATATTATCTGCTTCATTTTCAAAGGGGAAATAGTATCTGGAGAAATGGTTATAGATGGATTAGAAACACTGGATTTAAAATGGTTTGATAAAGAGACTCTTCCACATATCGATGCACAAGATCATATACAGGCAATACAGGATTTCTATAATATTAAATAAATATATGATAGAATATAACTGACATTATAAAGAGGTGATAGTATGAAAGCAACTAGGAAAGATAAACGTCAAGATTTCATCTTAAAAACCATTATACCTTTCGTTAAAATTTGGATGTTCTTTGATATGAAGGTGACATATATATATCATGAGAGCTTTGATCGAAAGAGAAAAGAACCTTATGTTTTATTAGCCAATCATACATTTATGTTTGATGTTATTCATACGCCTATAAATCTAAAGAAAACACCGTTTATAGTTGCGGGTCACAATCTTTTCACAAAACAGCCTTTAAAATTTGTTTTAGAAAATATAGCGCATACCATTCCAAAATTTAAGGGAACTTCAGACATTAGAACTGCTAGAGGTTTAATTGGAGCAGTAAAAAAAGGGTATCCTATCTGTATTTTCCCAGAAGGTAATACAACTTTCAATGGAGAAACAACCTATATTGAAGAATCAACTATGAAGTTAATTAAAAAATTAAAGATTGACGTCGTTGGTGTCAAAGTTCAAGGTGGGTATTTATCAAAACCTAGATGGGCCATGGAAAAAAGAAAAAATAAACGAGCGATAATGAACTATAAAGTAATAATCCCTAAGGAAGATTTAAAAGAATTATCAATTGAAGAGATTAGTGAGATTGTTAATCGTGAATTGTATAATAATGATTATGCGTATCAGAAAGAAGTAATGATCCCTCATCCTGGAAAAAACAAAGCTTCAGGATTAGAAAACATCTTATATATTTGTTCTGAATGTGAAAATTTTGGAACATTACATACATCAGGAGATACTATTACCTGCTCACATTGTAAGTCCGTAGGGACTGTTAATGATTACGGATTTATTGAAGGATTAAAATTCGACAATACTGTTGAATGGGACAATTGGCAGAGAAAATTCAATGATCAACTAATAACTGAAGTGATTGAATCACCTGCTAAAATTTATGACGTTAATGATTTAGACTTGTCTAGAGTGT
>Ga0307989_1001996_pt1 | contig 10059 bp, 9 predicted proteins | sample EllFjometagen185_FD_203164 | JGI IMG/M metagenome (GOLD analysis project Ga0307989, IMG submission 203164) | Marine microbial communities from Ellis Fjord, Antarctic Ocean - #185 | ecosystem: Environmental > Aquatic > Marine > Unclassified | place: Southern Ocean | collected 2014-10-08 | reverse complement strand
GAAGGTATGCGTGGATTAATGGCGAACCCTTCCGGTAAAACAATTGAATTACCTATCATCTCTTGTTTCATTGAGGGACTTACAATGAGTGAGTTCTTTATCTCAACACATGGTGCTCGTAAAGGATCAACAGATACGGCACTTAAAACAGCGGATTCAGGATACCTAACAAGAAGACTTGTAGACGTTTCGCAAGAAGTAATTATTGTTGAAAAAGATTGTGGAACTGACAAAGGTAGAATGGTTTATGATGTTGTAAACGAAGATGGAACTATGATTGAAGAATTTAGAGATCGTATTGTTGGTAGATTTGCTTCTACTCAAGTTATGCATCCGAAAACTAAAGAATTAATTATAGACAGAAATGAATACGTGTCAGAAGAAATTGCTGATGTGATCATAGCAGCTGGACATAAGAAAATGCAAGTTAGAACAAACTTAACTTGTGATAGTAAAGAAGGATTATGTATCAAATGTTATGGTAAAAACTTAGCAACTGGTTCTATCGTTGAGATTGGTGAAGCTGTAGGAGTTATCGCAGCACAATCAATTGGTGAGCCGGGTACTCAGTTAACAATGCGTACGTTCCATACTGGTGGAGTTGCAGGTTCGGATATCACGCAGGGGCTACCACGTATCGAACAATTGTTTGAAGCGAGAAACCCTAAAAATCCATCAACTATTTCAACTCTTAATGGAGTTGTTAAATCGGTAGAATTTGTTGAAAACAAATTCATAATCTCAGTTGAAGGAAAAATTGAAGGTAAAGTTGAACCGGTTGATCATAAATCGGATTCATCTAACTCAACGGTGGTTGTAGAAATTGGCGATACTGTGCATGCTGGGCAACCATTAACAGAAGGACATATTGCTCCAAAAGATTTACTTAGAAGTTCAACTGTTGAGTCTGTACAAAATTACATCTTGAAAGAAGTACAAAAAGTATATCGTTCACAGGGTGTAGAGATTCAAGATAAACATATTGAAATCATTATTGGACAAATGTTCAAAAATGTATTAATAGTAGAAGAAGGGGATACTAACTTATTACCTGGATTATTAGTGCCTAAGAAAAAGTATTTAGCAGCTAACAAAGTTGCATTTGCTGAAGGTAAAAACCCAGCTATAGCTAGACCTCAAATATTAAGTATCACGAAATCAGCTGTAAATTCAGAATCATTCTTGAGTGCTGCTTCATTCCAACAAACAACAAAAGTGTTGACGGATGCGGTAATCCAAGGGAAAATTGACCCATTAAAAGGATTAAAAGAAAATGTAATCATTGGTGGATTAATTCCTGCAGGAACAGGTATCTTAGGAAATATTGGTATTGAATATGATCTTCCATTGGAAGAACCAGATACTGATTTTGAACAAGGATTCGAAGAATAAATAAAGGGCTCTAAGTCAAGGATTGGGGTAAGCTCAATAAAATAGTTAGAGTATGGGATGTGAGCTGAAAAGTTCGCATCCTTTTTATTATGCCTTTATAACACGTCTTGAATTTCTGTGGTTGTACAGTATTTTATTTCTAAATGTCTTGAAACATCTAAATCCATATGAAGTTCTCTTTATTACTTTGATAAAGTTGTTTGTTCCTTCAATGAACGCACTTGAGTACCTTGTATCTGTATCTGGATTAATCATGAAAGAATTACATATCTCAATGAGCCACCTCTCAATTGATAATGCTGCTTCCCTAAGTTCTCCAATGTTTGATAGTTTAGCCTGTACTATCCAGTTAGTTAAATCGTGATGAACCATAGGATACTTTGATCCGTGTACAATTGTATAAAATGATTCTAGTAACTCTCTAGCTTTATTTAATTCAGGATGGATGTTTCTTATAATATCTAAAGTATGAGAACTGCTTTCCCACTCGTGCTTATATTTATTGAAGCGTAAAGTCTCACTTATCTTTGTTTCTTTAGTAAGAAAGAGACGCCATCTACTTTTAAGAAGTTTGTAACCTTTTGAACTCTTTTTGAGACCTTTCATCGTTCTAATCCTGACATTATTTGAGGCGGTCGTCACCAACCTTACAAAATGGAAAGGATCAATCACTATAGCTGCTTTTGGGAACACCTGTTTTACTACATCGTAATAAACATGATACATATCCATGGTAACTACTTCGACATTATTGAGCTCTAGCTTAGTAAAAGTACCGAAGTATTCAAGTAAGTCTGACTTGAATCTGTTGGGTAAAATATCTATTATACTTCTATTTGAAGGATCACATATTGAGAGATTAAACCTGTTGCCATCTGTATTACCTTTGAATTCATCGATACTCATAACTCTAGGAAGCACACCTCTAACCTGATCACAATGCTTGTTGAATAACCTCCTAACTGAAGTGGAGGACATGTTCAATTTATATGCGACGTTTTTAAACGAAGAAACAGCCTCACATTCCTTGATGACTGATAATTTTGAGTTGGAGCTAATCTTATTGAACTTCTCAACGAAGTCTACTTGAACAGAGAATCGTTTCCCACAAGAGCACCTGTATCGTCTTTGATTATATTTAATAAAACAGTCATAGTTATTAAATCTACCGTGATTAATAGTCCTCATGTAATAGTCATGTATCTCATTAGTTCGATCTCCACAAACCGGGCAAACCTCATAGTTTCTGTTAGTAGAAACATAGACAAATAAGGAATCATGTGTAAACTCATAAGATTCTAATTTAACAATACTCCCATAAATGTTCAGTAAATCTTTAATTTCTTGTCTAATCATGATAAAATTTGTTTGCATAATAAATCTCCTTATTTTGTTTTGGTCGACTTAATTATAAAGGATTTATTGTGCACTTTTTTTATTTACATAAGAAAAGTTTGAACTAACCACTGAAATGGTTACCCCAAACTTAATTATAGAGCCATAAAAGGCGGAATTATTCCGCCTTTTTTATATATAAAAGATGTAATTATGTTTTTTTAAGTCCAACTAATCTTCTGATTGATTTAAACCCACCTTCAACTAATAACTTAGCAGTGTAGATTATAACAAAGAAGAATGTTACATTTACGATTAATGCGTATTTCGCAACATTTGAATTGAACTTATCCTCAGTTAAGTATGCAAATACAGCGATTATAATGTTCGCAATTATATTAAGACCGTAAATAGTAAATAAATATGTGAACATAGTCTCTATAAATGGAAGATCAAGTGTGAATATATCAGCTATGCCTTGTGTTTCACTAGAAACTAAATTAAGTACTTCGCTTACAAAAATTAAGAAACTATCTGGATAGATTGCGATAAGAGCAAAAATCAAGAATATAAATGAAACGGAAATAATAGCGTATAGTTTTAAAAATGCTCTCATATTATATTACCCCTAATCCTAGGGCTTTTTTACCCATTAGTTTACGAAGAAGTATTATAACTAACAGTGCGAATACTAGATTACAAATCAAAGCATACATTGCTGTTTTTGAAGTGAATCCCATTTCCTCTTCGACTGCATATACAGTTACAGCTAAGAAACCACTGAACCCTAAATTGAATACCCAAAATCTTAATAAAAGTTCTATCAAACTCATCTGAGTTCCTAAAATTGTCATCTCATTTACAAAGAATTCTCTGGAAAGACCAATAGACTCTAAGAATGTCATTGAGTCACCCCATTGGTATACTACTAAAGAAAATGAAATACCCAACATTAGTAAAATCGAGAACAAGAAGTATAGCTTTATAAAAGGCTTAATTAATTTCATTTTTTAGCTCCTTTTTTACGTTAATATCTTGCCTTTATTATAACATATGATATAATATCAAAGGAAAAGAAATTCAGGTGTACACATGTTGATGCTTTTGTTATCAATATAGTGTTGTTATTATTGACTTTTTCGTGCTTAGATATTATAATTACTAGGCTTGAATACTATGGCTTTGCTACGGCGAAGCCTAATAAAAATAACAAAAATGAACCACCTGGTAATGTGGAAAAGAAAGGAGATACGAAATGCCTACTATTAATCAACTAATTAAAAACGGTCGTGTTAGCAAAATTAAGAAATCTAAATCAAGACATCTAAATGTCGGGATTAACTCTCTTAAGAAAAAAGCTACTATGACTTACTCACCACAAAAACGTGGAGTGTGTACTCGTGTTTCAACGATGACACCTCGTAAGCCTAACTCGGCTTTACGTAAATTCGCTCGTGTACGTTTAACAAATGGACAAGAAGTAACAGCTTACATCCCTGGAATTGGACATTCACTACAAGAACATAGTGTTGTGTTAATTCGCGGAGGACGTGTTAAAGATTTAGCTGGTGTACGTTATCATATCGTTCGTGGTACTTTAGATACGACTGGTGTTGAAGGACGTAAACAAGCTCGTTCTAAATATGGAACAAGAAGACCTAAATAATGGAAGGAGGAGATTGGTATGCCACGTAAAGGAAATGTACCTACAAGAGACGTATTACCCGATCCAATATACAACTCAAAACTAGTTTCTAAATTAGTAAACAGTATCATGTTGGACGGTAAAAAAGGAACTGCTCAGAATATATTATATGGAGCTTTCGAGAGAATCGGAAAAGCAACTGATCGTAATCCTGTCGAAGTGTTTAATGAGGCTTTAGATAACATCATGCCTGTATTAGAAGTTCGCGCAAGAAGAGTTGGGGGTTCTAACTATCAAGTACCAGTAGAAGTTAGACCAGTAAGAAAAACAACTCTAGGATTAAGATGGTTAACATTATATTCTCGTCAGAGAAATGAAAAAACAATGGAAGAGCGTTTAGCTAAAGAAATCATGGATGCATCTAATGGCCAAGGTAACTCAGTTAAAAAACGCGAAGATGTACACAGAATGGCAGAAGCTAACAAAGCATTTGCACATTATCGCTGGTAAGAAATAAAGGGAAAAAAGGAGATAGTTATATGGCTCGTGAAGTTAGCTTAGAGAATACACGTAACATTGGTATCATGGCTCACATTGATGCTGGAAAAACTACAGCAACAGAGAGAATCTTGTACCATACAGGTGTAACTCATAAAATTGGTGAGACCCATGATGGGGCTTCACAAATGGACTGGATGGCGCAGGAACAAGAGCGTGGAATCACAATCACATCTGCTGCCACTACTGCATATTGGAATAAAACTCGAATTAACATTATCGATACTCCAGGACATGTAGACTTCACAGTTGAAGTTTCTAGATCACTTCGTGTATTAGATGGTGCTGTTGCACTTTTAGATGCGCAAGCTGGTGTAGAACCACAAACTGAAACGGTTTGGCGTCAGGCAACAGAATATATGGTTCCAAGAATCTGTTTTGTTAACAAAATGGATAAAGTTGGTGCTGATTTCGATTATTCAGTAAAATCAATCAAAAGTAGATTAGGTGCTAACGCAGTTGCTCTACAATGGCCTATCGGGGCTGAGGATAAGTTTAATGGGATTATCGATCTAGTTGAGATGAAAGCTTATGAGTATGATGGAAATGCAGATGAAGAGAAAGTTGAAATTTCAATTCCTGCAGAACTTGAAGACACTGCTTTAGAACAAAGAGATTTGATGATTGAAGCAATATCTGAATTTGATGAAGAATTAATGATGCTTTACTTAGAAGGAGAAGAAATTCCAACTTCGAAAATCAAAGAAGCTATAAGAAAGGGTACCCTTGACGTTAAGATGTTCCCTGTATTATGCGGAAGTGCATTTAAAAATAAAGGTGTTAAGCTTTTATTAGATGCAGTTATAGATTATTTACCTGCTCCAGTTGATGTTGCTGACATCGTTGGAACATTACCAAATGGAGATGAAGTAACTAGAAAATCAAGTGACTTCGAACCGTTTAGTGCGCTAGCATTTAAGGTAATGACGGATCCTTTCGTAGGTAGATTAACTTTCTTTAGAGTTTATTCTGGGACACTTAAATCAGGGTCTTATATATTAAACGCTAACAAAAGAAAGAAAGAAAGAATTGGTCGTTTATTACAAATGCATGCAAATGATAGAGTAGAAATACCTGAAGTATTTGCAGGAGACATCGCAGCAGCTGTAGGACTTAAGAATTCTACAACTGGAGATACACTATGTGCTGAGAAATCAGAAATAATATTAGAGTCAATGGTATTCCCTGAACCTGTAATTTCAGTGGCTATTGAACCTAACTCAAAAGGTGACCAAGACAAAATGGGTGTTGCTTTACAAAAACTTGCAGAAGAAGATCCAACATTTAGAACATATACTGATGATGAAACTGGACAAACTATTATAGCTGGTATGGGTGAATTACACTTAGATATCATCGTTGATAGAATGAAACGTGAATTTAAAGTTGAAGCATCTGTTGGTGCTCCTCAAGTATCATTCCGTGAAACAATTACTACAGAAGCTGAAGTTGAAGGTAAATTTATCCGTCAATCAGGTGGTAGTGGTCAGTACGGACATGTATGGATTAGATTTGAACCAAATCAAGGTAAAGGTTTCGAATTTGTTGATGGCGTAGTTGGTGGTGTTGTTCCAAGAGAATACATCCCAGCAGTTAGAAAAGGATTAGAAGCTTCGTTAGATAATGGTATATTAGCTGGATATCCAATGATTGATATGAAAGCTACATTATATGATGGTTCTTACCATGATGTAGATTCAAATGAAATGGCGTTTAGAGTTGCTGCAGGTATGGCACTTAAAAATGCTGCTAAACAATGTAACCCGATATTACTTGAACCATTAATGGAAGTGGAAGTTATTGTTCCTGACGATTATATTGGTAACGTAATTGGGGATATTACTAAACGTAGGGGTCGTATTGAAGGACAAGATACAAGAGGAAATGCACAGATAGTTAAAGCGCATGTACCTTTATCTGAAATGTTCGGTTATGCAACTTCATTGAGATCTAATTCACAAGGACGCGGAAACTATTCTATGAAGTTTAGTCACTACATGGAATGTCCAAAATCTATTTCTGAAGAGATAATCAAAGTAAGAAAAGGTTAAGGAAACTTGCGATTATTCGCATATTAATATAAAATAAAAAAAAGAAAATATAAAACATTTAGGAGGAATTTTTAAAATGGGTAAACAAAAATTCGATAGAAGTAAACCTCATGTTAATGTTGGTACAATTGGTCATGTAGATCATGGTAAAACTACGTTAACTGCTGCTATTACATTAGCATTATCAAAAGTGACCGGGGCTACAGTAATGGCTTACGACCAAATTGATGGTGCACCAGAAGAAAGAGAAAGAGGAATCACAATCAACACTGCACACGTTGAGTATGAAACTCTTACTCGTCATTATGCACACGTTGACTGTCCTGGACATGCCGATTATGTTAAGAACATGATCACTGGTGCTGCTCAAATGGATGGTGGGATCTTAGTAGTTTCTGCTGCTGATGGACCAATGCCTCAAACTAGAGAGCATATCTTATTATCACGTCAAGTTGGTGTTCCAAAATTAGTTGTATTTATGAATAAAACTGACCAAGTTGATGATGAAGAATTATTAGAATTAGTTGAAATGGAAATCAGAGACTTATTAACTGAGTACGGATTCCCAGGTGACGATATTCCTGTAATCATGGGTTCTGCTTTATTAGCATTACAAGGTAACCCTGAACATGAAGCAAAAGTATTAGAATTAATGGACGCTGTTGATTCATACATTCCGACTCCGGAACGTGACGTTGACAAACCATTTATGTTACCAGTTGAGGATGTATTCTCAATCACTGGTCGTGGAACTGTTGCTACAGGTAGAGTTGAACGTGGTAGAATTTCTGTTGGAGATCAATGTGAAATCATTGGTATCAAAGAAACTCAAACTACAACTGTAACTGGAGTTGAAATGTTCCGTAAATTATTAGATTATGCAGATGCTGGAGAAAACGTAGGTGTATTATTACGTGGACTTAAACGTGAAGAAATCGAACGTGGTCAAGTTATTGTTAAACCAGGTTCAGTTACTCCGCATAAAAAATTCCATGCTCAAGTTTATGTATTAAGCAAAGAAGAGGGTGGACGTCATACTCCGTTCTTCTCTAACTATAGACCACAATTCTATTTCAGAACTACAGATGTAACTGGTGTTATTGAGTTACCTCAAGGAACTGAAATGGTAATGCCTGGTGATAACGTAAGTATGATCGTTGATTTAATTAATCCAATCGCGGTTGAACTAGGTACTAAGTTCTCTATCCGTGAGGGTGGACGTACTGTTGGTGCTGGTAACGTTTCAGAAATTATTGAATAATTAATTTCATAAAAGACTCACATTTGTGGGTCTTTTTTTTGTTATAATGGAGTAGGTGGAATTATGGAAAATAGAATTGTAAAAATATTAACGAAAAAAAAGTTAAAAATATCCTTTGCTGAAAGTTGTACAGGAGGGATGCTTTCCTCTCGTTTAGTAGGAGTAAGTGGTTCATCAGTTGTATTTGATGAGAGCATTGTAACCTATTCCAATGAAGCTAAAGAGAAGTATTTAAATGTAAGTAAGAGCACCCTAGCTAAGTACGGAAGTGTTAGTGAAGAAGTTGCTAACGAGATGGCTAGAGGCATCGTTAAGTGTTCTAACGCCAATATAGGAGTCTCTATCACTGGTATTGCAGGTCCAACAGGTGCTACAATTGGTAAACCAGTAGGTCTTGTCTTTATAGGTATGTTCTATAAAAAGGATTATGTGTTTAAGCACATATTCAAAGGTAGTAGACAAGAGGTTAGGGAGCAGAGTACAAAAGCTGCATTAAGACACATATTAGATTTGGTGGAATAATGATTTTTAACACACATACGCATTTAAACGACAAAGCTTTTAGAGATAATTATAAAGAAGTGATAGAAAAGTCTCTAGATATGGGAATGAGATTAGTCGTTGTTGGATATGATTTTGAATCATCAGTTAGCGCAATTAATATTGCAGAACAATTTGAAGGAGTTTACGCTGCGGTTGGACTTCATCCAACTGACTCAAGTGTATTTACTTTGAAGTATATGGAACAGTTTAATGAACTATTAAAAAATCCAAAGGTAATTGCTATTGGAGAATGTGGTCTAGATTTTCACTGGGATACTTGTCCAAAAGATTTGCAAATCGACTCATTTAATTACCAAATAGAGCTAGCAATAAAACACGATTTACCTTTGATAGTACATTCAAGAGATTCTATTGAAGAGACATATAATTTATTAGCGGCACACGGGACAATTAAAGGTATTATGCACTGTTATAGTGGATCGGTTGAAATGGTACATAGATTTTTGAATCTAGGAATGTATATCTCTTTAGCTGGACCAGTTACTTTTAAAAATGCAAAGACCCCTAAGGAAGTTGCGAAACATGTACCAATTGAAAAACTTCTTGTAGAAACAGATTGTCCGTACTTAACTCCTCATCCATTTAGGGGAAAAGAGAATAGAGCTTATTTTATAACGTATGTAGTTGATGAAATAGCTAGACTAAGAGAAATGACATCTGATCAGGTTGCTGAAGCAACTTGGGAGAATGCAAACAACATATTCGGATTAAAGGAGTGATTACTTTGAAAAAAATACTAACGTTATTTATGATTTTGTTCTTGGCTGGATGTGATGTTGAGCCGGTCGAGGCAGTAGTCGAAATTGATTTTGATGCAGAGATTGCATCTTACCTTCAGGAGAACTTGGAAGAGGAAATTGCAAATCATCTTGCAAATAACATAGAGGCATATCTTCCTGAAGGGGATGTTATGAATCTTAATGAGTTACTAATAGAGGCTATTGCCTTAGTTGATTCAAGTGTCTTAGCGATATTGAACCTTAATGATATTGGACAGCCAAATGGATCTGGTAGTGCAGTAGTTTATAAGTCCGATGATGGATATTACTATGCAGTTACAAATAACCATGTTGTAGAAGGATCTGTCGAGTTAAAAATTTATTTTTCTGACTATACTTACGTGTCTGCTGAACTTATCGGTGCTGACTATGAAAGTGATTTAGCTGTAATTAGATTTATAACCGATAGAGAAATTGGTATATCATCATTTGGTGATATTTCTGAACTAAAAAAAGGACAAATAGTGTTTGCTA
>Ga0307989_1001995_pt1 | contig 10066 bp, 11 predicted proteins | sample EllFjometagen185_FD_203164 | JGI IMG/M metagenome (GOLD analysis project Ga0307989, IMG submission 203164) | Marine microbial communities from Ellis Fjord, Antarctic Ocean - #185 | ecosystem: Environmental > Aquatic > Marine > Unclassified | place: Southern Ocean | collected 2014-10-08 | reverse complement strand
TCATAAAAAAACCGCTACCCAGTGAAACGTTGGATAGCGGAATTGCATGAAAAGCATCTTTTAAGGAAATAACAATGTAAGTCATAATAGCATGGTTATCGGGAGTTGTAAACTAAACTACTTCACAGCAAAGTGCTGCTCAATCTGCTCAGGTTCCAAATACCTTTCAGCCCACTGTAATGCCGTTGGTTGATCCATTGGGATAACCTTCGACCCACCACACCATTCATTTTGACTAATAGTACGCGAGAACCTTGTCATAGCTCCCCCTGATCCTGCAAGAAAGAACTTACCGGATACCGGAGTCTTATAGAGTCCTGCTTCCCACCAGTTGAAATCTGAGTGCGATAGGCCATTGTTCTCTTTCCCGATCAGTATTGCCTTGCTTGTGTCATAGATCCTGCCATTGATAATCTTTTTCATGTTCACTCTCCTTAATCTAATATTATCAACCAATACAGTTGACTACTATACAATAAACCCTACAAGTTGATATGTCAAGCATTTTATTAGGGTGGTGTCGAAAATGCACCACTATCAAAAATAGCCGTAAATTATAAGCTATCATAGGAATATGCAAAGTAGTGACCTGGCCAAGGAAATAGTTAAGAAACACAGCAGCCTTATTAAGTTCCGTACTCCCTACGAAGCGGAGTGGAAAGACATCACAAAGTTCATTACACCGGGTACAAACTTCTGGGACGAAATAAAGGATAATAAGGCAAAAGCAAGCTCTGACATATACGATGGTACTGCTATTAGTGCGGTCAGGGTGTTAGCTAATGGCCTCCAAGGATACATGGCTCGCAAGGGTAAGTTTTTCAACCTGGAACTGGATACCTACAGTGTGAGAAGATCTGAACCGAGACCCTACCTCCAATCTGTAGAGAATTTATTTAACTGGATTTTCGATAAATCAAACTTTTACGACTTTGTCAACGAAAGCTTCCGAACTGGAGCAACTATTGCGACACTCGTTGCGTACATAGAACCAATCAACAATGAAAAGTTATTATTCCATGCCTGTCATCCTAAAAATGTGTACATTGCAGCTAATGATCAATACCAGGTAGATACGGTCAGTAGAGAGATGATGATGGCTTACCGGGATGTTGCTAAACGCTGGGAGATCACTGATGTCAGCTTTCTGGAAAAGGCTAAAAACTCTCCCTATGAAGAGATAAAGATCATTCATCAAACATTCCCACGTACCGATCGGGATGTTACTAAATGGGACAAGAAAAATAAGAAATACGCATCTATATGGGTAATTGAAGCTGAGAAGTATTTGCTTGAGGAATCAGGTTTTGATGTCTTCCCTTATATCGTTTGGAGATGGTCAACAGAACATGGTGGGACATACGGACGTGGTCCTGCCCATGATGCACTAACTGACGTACTCAGAAGTAATCTATTGAGCAAAGACCTACTTGACGCCTCACAATATTTTCTCAACCCTGCATGGAACGTACCACAAGAGAAAATGGACCTACTTGACATCAATCCTGGTGGTATGAATCCATACGCAGACCCCTCCCGGATAGTCTCCCCTATACAGACCAGTGGCTCGTATCCTGTGGGTAAAGACGTACAGGCCTCAATTGAAGCTAAAATTAAAGATCACTTCATGACTGATATGTTTCTTATGCTCAATAACTCTATGGACTCCAAAAGGACGGCCACAGAAGTCATGGAAATGCAAGCTGAGAAAGCTGCAGTTATGGAGCCTACTACCGCACGCATTGAGAGCGAATTCTTCGATCAGTTATTTGATCTCGTATTCTATCATGCCAAAAAATTAGGATGGGTAGAACCTCCTCCCGAAGATGTATCACAGATCCTTCAAACCTCATCTGTAAAGATTAATTACAATAACCTTATGTCTGCCCTCAGAGACCGGCATTACGATAACCAGATGAGCTATGCAGAGGTTCAGAAACTTTTTCAGATGGCTGAGTTTGATCAATCAGTACTCGATGTTGCAGACCTCAAAGAGTATGCAAGAGAGCTACTTAGTAAGTCTACCTTCCCTCACAAAGCTATAAGGACTAAGCGTCAAATGGCTCAAATAGCTCAACAGAGAGCGCAGCAGCAAGAAGAAGAGATGCAGTCTGAAAACCTTAAAAAACAGGCTGGTGCAGCGAAAGATTTAAGCCAGGCAGATCCTAAAGTATTACAGCAGTTAGGATCATAGATGAATAGGAGAGAAAGGGCAGTACTGTATCGGACGGTGTTTGACACCTACGAAGGGAATTTAGTGCTGTTGGATATTTTAAATGATTGCGGATCACTATCCCTTGGGGATTTGAATACCGCTGCAGATATAGCCCGTAGCAATGTGGGCAGAAGAATACTAGGGAAAATGGGAATATGGGATTCACCTAACGCTTTGTTATTAGTGAAGAAACTCCTTGAAATTCCCATCCCGAAGGAGAAAGAGGATGAGTAGATTAAGGGTGCATTATGCACCTGAGAATGAAGGTGGAGGGAGTACTTTGCTTGGAAACGACCCTGCTGGGGAAGGGACTACAAACCCTACGAACAACACCAATAATTCGGGAAACAACCCCACCGGGGAAGGGACTCAACTACCAGGCTGGATCGCAGGACTCCCACAAGACCTGCAAGGAAACGAGTCACTTAAAAGTTATAAGACGGTAGGTGATTTCGCCAAGGCTGCAATTGAAAATCAAGACAAACTGTCTCGATCTACGGTTAAGCCGAAAGACGGTGCAACGGCCGAAGAGCTGACTGCATATCGCAAAGAGTTAGGATTACCTGAAAAAGCGGATGCGTATGACGTTGCTGCTAAACTCGGAGATAGTGATATTCCCGAAGAGATGTTAAAGGGACTGAAACAGTCATACTTTGACTCTAACTTGACACCTGATCAGGCGACAGCAGTACATGATAAACTGCTCGGATTAATGAGCGAAGGTCAGGAAATGTTCAAGTACTACGATCAGCAAATGGCTGCAAAGATTACCGCAGATGCTGATACGCAGAAAGCAACTTCACTCGCACAACTCGGTAAAGACTGGGGAGATAACATGGGCAACAATATCGCAGAAGCGAAAACAATGCTCCAAGCTGTCCTTACCCAGGAAGAGATCGAATCAATGCCTATTGATATGCAGAACTCACCAATTTTAGTGAAGGCTCTGTATAACATGAAATCTTTGGTCTCTGACGATTCTCTGCTTGGTGGAAGGACTGCACACGCAGCTGCCGGAACAAGGATGTTTCCTAACTCACCCGGAATGTATAAAGAAGGATAATTAAATGGCAACAATTAGTAATACACAGTTGACGTTGTCCGAACAGATAAAACAAATTGGTCCTGATGGAATGATCATGGACTTAGTTAATACTCTGGTCGAAGATAACGAGATTCTTATAGATGCACCTTTTCAGGAAGCTAATGAACGATTTAGTAATCTTGGTGTTAAAGTGCTTTCACATCCGACAATTGGAACCAGACGTATCAATGATGGTGCTTCCGGTGATGTTGTTCGTACAAAACAGAACAGAGAACTTATTCAGATCTTTGAAGCACGACCAGCTTTTGATAGTCTCTTGCTGAAATCAGAAGTTAATCCAGAACAGGCTCGTAAGAATCAGATCATGGGATTCATAGAAGCGATTGCACAGGCTCAAGCAGATGCGATTATCTATGGTGATAATGATGATGATCCTGATGAGATTGACGGATGGGCAACCCGGTTTCCAGCATATTCGGCAGCAAATGTCCATAATTGTGGCGTAGCCTCTGGCTCAGTAACTACTTCGATTTATCTCTGTCAGTGGGACGCGCGAAGAAACTTCATGGTTTATCCAAGATCCGCAGCAACTGTAGGTATTGAACACGAAGACAAGGGTGAACAGGTACTCACTAATTCATCTTCTTCTAAGCGTTACGATGGATATGAAGATATGCTCAGAGCTTCATTTGGACTTAATATTCTTGATGATACTTGTATCCAGAGGTTGTTGAACATTAATTCTGCAATGTCAGGTGATGCAAGACTTGATTCAGATGATAAGCTTAAAATTTTGAATTACGCGAAGAACCTTCTTCCTAACAAGGGCAAAAGAAACTCTATCGTTTACTGTAATATCGAAATGTTAACCCAGTTCGAAAATGCTGCAGACGATAAACTCTTAGGCGTTTGGCGAACCGCTGACGCATGGGGCGACCCTGTGGTAATGTGGAAGAACATGCCGATCCGTATGGTAGAGGCAATCTTATCGACCGAAACTTACGCAAGCTCATAGGAGGCTGAAAATGGTATTTGATGCTTTAAATTTTTTAACATGGGTACAGACCACTGGGTCTGCTACCGTAGAAGCCTTCGACATGGAGACTGACTCTGTTGTTGATACTGCAGCTACATTTGTATATACGAATGTATTCGATCTTGGCGCAGCTTCTCCTAATTACCTGGGACAGAGCTTGTACCTGAAACCCGGAGCTGATGGATCTGGTAATTTAATTGCTGACGGAACTCAAGCAGCTTGTTTGATTGAGACTAACCTTATGAGTGGATTAACTGCTTCTCCTGCAACGGTTCACGGTGGACCTACACAGATCGCCAATACTGAGATGCTTGAGATTGCACTCCCACAGGGATGCCAGAGATACATTAAGCTTGGTATGAAGAGTAATGGTGGTGGGACTTCTGCTGACATTGACGCTGGTGCGGTACGAGTTTGGATCGGCAAATCCGGTCTAAAGGAATAGCGTATGAAATGTGTATGCGTTGAGGGGCACACTGGACCAAAAGACAATGGTAAAATGCGGAGATTTAAGGCTAATGAAGTCTATGATATCTCCAAGGCTCAGTACAAGGAATTTAAAGACTTCTTTGTACCCGGTGTCATAGATTCAGAGCCTGTGGTTCAGTCAATATCTCTCAAAGATGCAGGTCTGCTTGGCGAAGTTAAGACATCCGAAGGATTAAAAGACTTCAAGTATACTGATCTGCGTGATCTGGCTGTAGCCAATGGTATCAAGATACCCGGTGATGTCAAATCCAAAGACGGTATAATCAATCTTCTCAAGCCAGTTTTCGACAAATAAAACACGATAGCCCCTTCGGGGGCTTTTCATACATGAGGTCACTATGCAAAGTCCCACAAGTATAGCAAATGATGCGTTATCACGGTTAGGTGAAGATCTTATAACCAGTATAGATGGAACAGACGAAACTTCTATTCTGTGTAAACAGTTCTATGACCGATGCTGGGAAGAGATTCTCACAGAGTATCCGTGGGATGAACTCCTTAAACGAGTTGAAGCATTAAAAGAGAATACTATTGATGTATCAAACTCTGAGGATGGGGATGCTGTTACCGTCAACGATACTGAGCTCACAAAGGGCACTGACTGGAGTAGTGCTGCAACTCTTGCCGTAGCAATCACTGCTTTGGATAATGTTACTGCTAGTTCTTCTGGGGATGTAGTGACTTGTGTAAATGACCTTGATTATGACCTAGTAATAAGTAAAAGTGAGGGTGATGGGAAGATAGTCCTCTCAGCAGATTATGACTTTGTTGCTTATCGATACACCTTCCCAACCTATGCGGAAAGGATCTACCGGATCTTTGATATAAACGGTACTGACATTACCCCAGACTGCGAACTGAGAAACAGAAGAATTTTCACTGATGAGAGTGTCATATATGTTGAATATACGGACAATTACGGTATCCTCACAGCAACCTATGGATCAGGGAGTCCTACTCCACCTTCTTATGTTCAACAGCTCACTGTAGTCCTATTAGCTGCTAAGATAGCTTTCAGGATAACACAGAATGTAGAACTGGCCGGACTGTTAGCTAATGAATACAGGATCAGACTTGCAGAAGCCAAAGCGAGAAACAATCCTATACGTGCAAGGAACTCTACAAAACTATGGTCAGATGAGGGGTAGCTATGTCAATACTTGATTTTTCAAGAGGTGAAATTTCCCCTGATATGAGATACCGTTCTGATCTACAGGTGTACCATAGAGGTGTTGAGTCTATGTTCAATACTCTACCTGCTCCACAAGGGGGGACTACACGGAGGTACGGAACACAAGTAGTAGGTACTTTTCCAGTTACTACCGAAAATCCTGCCATAAGGACTTTTAATCTCGGAGCAACAGGATTAAATGAAGACATTGAAGCCCCGGGAAGTGGATTAACTGTTACGGTGAATTTAGCAACTTACGACACAGAGGATCGTGTTGAAGACCTCGCAAAGAATACTGAGATACAGATAATACTTGCATTCTCCGAAACAAATGTTATATCGGCTTATTGGATAAACACTGCTTCTGGAGTTCCTGCTTACTTACAGCAATTATGGAACTACAGTGCTGGTTATTTACGGCCTACATTAGGCTTTGACGATACGAGGGATGTACGAGTGGCACAGATAGAAAATTCTGTCTATATCGTGGCTTCTGGGAATGTCTATGAATTATATTGGGATATTACCAAAAGCTCTGATACAAGTCTATTATGGGATGCTACTACAAACTATGTTATTGGTGATGTGGTCTATCATGTATATAGTGGAGCTACCTATTGGTTTGAATGCATTACAGCTCACGACTCATCAACCCTGACTCTTCAAGAGGCTGAATCAGATCTCTATTGGAAGATAGTCTACCCACCCTATTTATCCTGGAGAGATGTAACTTTAAGGGTAGGAGAGAAGCTTCTTACCGGGTCTATAGAAGACGATCCGTTTGATCCATTAGCGTGGAATGAGAATATTACTTGGATAATTGGAACTGCTTATGATTATAAAAAAGGAGATGTCGTACTTGATACGGCTGTATACTATGAATGTATAACCGCTTATAGCCATGTAGCAGGAGAGACATTTGTAAGTGAAGCTGCCTATTGGCTTGCTATGACCGCCATTGCTAGTGTAACAGAAGAGGTTGATACTATATATCGCAGAAGGGCAGCTGCCGGAAGAGAACAAACTATTCCTAGAGAAATCAAAGCGCATCACGGAAGATTGCTTGTGTGTGCATCTTCACGGTTTCCTGCTACCATATTTGGATCAGAGATTGGTAAATATACAAAATACGGTGCAGGGATCTATGATGATGATCCTTGGATTTATACTATATCCGGTGACAGAGTAGGGAAAATCTTATGGATGTATATAACTGATCAGCTTTACCTAGGAACAAAGGGTGGTATATTCGCTGTATCTGGTGTCATTACACCCGGTCAGTTTTTACTCAGAAAGGTAAACTCTCATGCAGCGAGTGAAATTGAAGGAGTTACTGCAGCCGGATCTCTTTTATATTTCCAGAGTGATAAGAAAACCATACGGGAAGTATCCTATGTTGATCAGGTAGAAAACTCCTACCAAGCAATGGATCTTACGATATTTTCAACACATATATTTAAAACCTATAATGCGGTTAAGATGGTTGTTCAACATTCTCCGCATACCATCATCTGGATACTTCGGTCAGATGGTATATTAGTTTCGCTGTCCTATGAAAAAACTACCGACATGGTAGCGTTTGCACGACACGAAGTTGATGGTGATGTTATCGATATTTCCGGTGGCGTGGGAGATGACCTCTACGCTATTGTGGAGAGAACTAGCGATACCAAGTTACTCAGGATGGGCAAAACTCTACTTATTGATGGGGACAATTCAAACAGCTCTCTGTATTTAGATGGACTGGTTAAATTTGTCATGGGTGATCCGGTTTCTGATTTTGAAGCCTATGTCCAGAACGATGACTTTAGAGCATGGCTAATTACCCAGTCAATAACCACTGTTGCACTCATGCAAGCGGAAACAGGAACTCTAGACGCCTCAGATGAGTCAATGGAAGGATATGCTTCTCAATGCGCCTTGAGACACTTGACTACAATAACTGCCATAAACCTGTCAACTAATTCACTCACTACCTGGGCAAGTATTACCGTTCCTGCCTCTTGGGTAACTATAAATTTTAGTAATAATGACTTTACTGTTTCAGATGTAAACCAGATATTAATAGATTTAGCAGCAAGTGAAGTGTTAAACCCAAGAGCAGGAACTATCAACCTTTCGACAAATGCAGAAGCTGGGTATGCTGGATTAGTCGCTGCGGTAGCACTTAACGATGCCACTCCCGGCTGGACAGTTACACTTGATAATGCTGCCGGATGGGAAGATGGATATAATCTTACCTTTAACGTCAACGGTGGTACAGGATCTCCTACCGGAGTTACAGCCTATATTGGTGGAGAGGCCATCACTATAGCAGGAGGAAGCGGAGGACTTACGTATTCTGGCTTTGAATTTGTCGGATGGAATACTCAGTCTGATGGATCAGGAACTACCTACCAAGAAGATGATCCTTATACCATGCCTTCGTCAGATACTATCCTTTATGCTAAGTGGGCAGCAACCTATGCAATGGCCTATGACGGGAACGGAAGTGACGGTGGATCAGTTCCTGCTACGGTAAACTACCAAGATGGTGAAACGGTAAGAGTAAGTTATAACTCAGCTACAAGAACTGGATATATATTTGGTGGATGGAACACCGCTTCTGACGGATCTGGAATAGATAGAGAAGAGTGGAGTACCTTCTTAATAAATGGTGACAACGTTACATTGTATGCTCAGTGGGGAGCAAATACTGGCATAGGAGAAGTTGGTGCAGGAGGTGGAATAATCTTCTATTCCAATGTTTCTTATGTATTGGAATCGGCTCTATCTTCGACAGAATGGGAAACAAAGACCTGGGCTGAGGCAGTCAGCTTATGTTCTGGCTTATCTTCTGGTGGTAAATCAGATTGGTATCTTCCATCAAAAGCTGACCTTCTGCTTGTGTATACAAACCTAAAAGTTGCTGGTCTTGGTGGGTTTTCCACTGGCTATTATTGGTCATCAACAGAATTTAGTGGTTCAGTAGCTTATTTTGTAAAATTTTCAAATGGAGATGATCAAGGTGAAATAAAGACTACCTCTATAAATATGGATGTTCGAGCAATAAGAAAAACACTAAGGTAAGGTAATAATGGCATATATACCCTGTGACGAATATATAGGAGAGACTGTTTACCTCATATTCTACGACTCAGTAGGACTAGAGTGGGTAAAAGAAGAAGTAGAAGTTTTGTCTAATCCCTATGGAATGATTTTTAGAAGCATTGGACTTGATGTTGATCAGCCGTATTGGATAGGGAAGACCTTTAAGTCCAGTATAAAAACACTACCCTTGGTAGCTCCTGCTGAAACAGGTAAGAAGTCAAGAATAAGTGGGATTAGTCTTTATGTAAGCGAATCATTCGGAGGATCACTTGTGGCAGATGGCAATACGATCGACCTTGAAGGGTATGACAGCTCTAATAGTTTTACCGGGAAAGTATCAGCTCCCTATAGTGGAAAATATGAGGACGAACCGCAGATAGAAATCAGTACAGATGAGATCTATAATCTGCGTATTCTTGCAATAGAACTAAACAGACGACAATACGAGAAATAGGAGAGGTAGATATGTTTACAGCATTGGCAATGTTCCTTTCCCTTGGGGCTGGAGCGTTAAATATATGGGGTCAGGCTAAACAAGCCAGTGAAAACAAAAAGGTAGCTCGTGAAGATGTCGCAAGAGCCGAAAAGGATCTTATCGAAGGCAGAGAAATGAGTAAGGGATCTATCCTTGCCGGATCTGCTGCTGCCGGGGTAAGTGGCGATTCACTTGATACTTTTGTCGATAGAAGCAGTTCTAAGTTCAATGATCAGCTTAAACTAAATCAGGAAGGTTTGGATAAGTTTATAAAGAACACTGATACTAATTTTGCACTTAATACGGTCTCAACTATCCTTGGTGTAGGAAGTTCGGTAGTCAGTTCTGCATACGATGCAGGATGGTTTAATAACTCAAAACCTCCCACTCAGGGACTCGCAAATAACCCTCAACAGTGGGGATACAGTACATATAATAGTTCCAAACCTTGGAAGTCAATTTATTAGGGGGCAACATGGGAACTTTAGATTTTAGTGGCGTCCAAGGTCTTGCTCAATCAGTAGCAGGAGTTGGAGCCACTATCA
>Ga0307989_1001993_pt1 | contig 10071 bp, 8 predicted proteins | sample EllFjometagen185_FD_203164 | JGI IMG/M metagenome (GOLD analysis project Ga0307989, IMG submission 203164) | Marine microbial communities from Ellis Fjord, Antarctic Ocean - #185 | ecosystem: Environmental > Aquatic > Marine > Unclassified | place: Southern Ocean | collected 2014-10-08 | reverse complement strand
ATTAAATGATTATGAATAAAATTAAAGACATTATTGCTTCATTGGAGGCCAGATGGTTTATGTCGAGTATGGCAACGGGAGCTCTGGGAGTTCTCTGGACCAAGATGGCTGCATTTTTTCAAATTCCTGAGATGAATCTAGTGGGAATAGGATTTATTATTATCGCTTTTTTATTATTTATTTTTGCTAGTATTGGATATGGGTTTCGTTTGATGCATTTTTATCCGTTGGTGAAAAAAGATTTTTTACAACCCGCAACGGCTAAGTTTTTTGCTGGGATTTCGATCTCATTAGCTGTTTTGAGTACGGGAACAACAACCGTTTTGGTCGCACAATCCATTATTCCTCCCGTAGTAGGACAATGGCTTGCAGGAATTCTATACGGACTTAGCATTATTCTGGGAATATTTCTCTTGATAGGAGTTTGTTCAACGATGATTCAATCAAAAGAAAATAAAATTGAACAAGCTATCGGAGTTTGCTTGCTCCCACCAGTGGGACTTTTTGTAAGTATTTTTGCAGGAAATTTTTGGGTTCAAAAATTCTTTGCAGGAACAACACTAGCATCAAACATAGGGATGTTTCATTTATTTTTGTTTGCTCTTTTGATACTTCTTACAAGTTGGATTTTGACGTTTATAGTTTTTCGTCTTCGCTTTTATCCGCTTCCACAAAAAGAAATGGCCCCAAGTTTTTTTATTCCTCTTGCGCCAGCAGGAGTTTCTATTATTGCCTTGGTAAGTCTTTTGCCTCTACTGAATCCAAGTTTGCCATATCAAGCAATATTTAAGACGATGGGATTTATACTCATTCCAATGATGATTAGTTTTGGAATATTTTGGTTTCTTATTATTTCACGAGTAATGCAATCCTATCTTCGAGCAGAAGGAATTCCATATTCATTGGGGTTTTGGGCTCTCGTTTTTCCGATGGCTGCTTTTGGAATCAGCCTTTTTGTGTCGGCTCAGTTTTTACCAGGACTTGCAGTCTTGGGATGGATTGGAGGAGTGTGGGGAGTGCTTTCTACCATTCTTTGGGGAATGGTTTTTGTAAAAACATTTAAAGCGGTTTGGAGCAAAAAAGCTTTTGTGCGTCCTCCGTGTTTAAAGCATTAATATAAAAGAAGAGAGTAATTGAATAGATATATCATGAAAAAAACATTTCCCGTTCTCGGCATGTCTTGTGCTTCTTGTGTGCGGACGATTGAAAAAGCGCTCAAGGGAATGGAAGGTGTTTTATCAGCTACGGTGAATTTTCCTTCCGAAAAAGCAACCGTAGAGTTTGATGAAGAAAAAATTTCTCTCTCTCAAATTACTCAAATTATTAAAGATGCCGGGTATGAGGCGATTTGCGATATTCCGATTTCCTCAAAAAAAGGAAACGAAAATAAAGATTCACTTCTTTCTTTAAAGATAAAAAAAATAACCATTCAGGTGCTGGGAATGAATTCGGATCACTGTGCGGGAATCGTCAAAAAAATACTTTCCGATTTGCCAGGAGTTATTTCCGTTGAAACGAGTTTTGCTAATCACAAAGCTGATGTGCAATACGATACACAAAAAGTCACCCCCCATGTCATGAAGCAGGAAATTGATAATGGAGGATACGAAGCCATTTTACCAGGAAAAGATGCTTCATCCACAGACTCTCTAGAAGTTGCTAAAAAACGAGAACTCAAGGTATTGACCTATAAATTTATTTTTTCGGCAGTCATTTCCGTTCTAATTTTTGTAGGATCAATGGGGTGGAGCCTTCTTCCAGAAATTTTGACGAGTCATCTGACTCTTTTTGTTCTCACGACACCGGTTCTTTTTTGGGCAGGATCACAATTTTTCAAAGGCGCGTGGGGAGCGGCCAAACACAAAGCGACAGACATGAATACGCTTGTTGCGGTAGGGACTTCTGCGGCGTGGCTGTACTCGACAGTGGCGACTTTTTTCCCGACTTTTTTTGAATCCAGTGGACTGGGGATAGAAGTGTATTTTGATACGACGGCTATTATTATCGTGCTTATCTTACTAGGGAAGCTTCTCGAAGCGCGTGCCAAGGCTGGTACATCTGAAGCGCTCAAAAAGCTTATTGGTCTGCAGGCCAAAACGGCACTGGTGAAGAGAGATGGGAAAGAACAAGAAATCCCTCTTTCTGAGGTCCAAATCGGGGATATCATCATTGTGAAGCCTGGACAAAAAATCCCAGTGGATGGGCTGATTGTTTCAGGACATTCTGCGGTGGACGAATCCATGGTGACAGGAGAATCTATGCCCATTTCCAAAAAAGCAGGAGATTTTGTTATTGGAAGTACCATTAATAAATCAGGAACGTTTGAATTCCGAGCAGAAAAGGTGGGAGACGAGACAATGCTTGCTCAGATCGTAAAAATGGTTGAGGATGCGCAGGGATCAAAGGCACCTATTCAGAGGCTTGCTGATTATATTTCTTCAGTTTTTGTGCCCATTGTGTTTGTTATTGCCATTCTTACGTTTGTAATATGGTTATTCTCAGGACCCTCTCCTGCGTTTAATTTTGCTTTGATTAACTTTGTAGCGGTTCTTATTATTGCGTGTCCCTGTGCCTTGGGACTTGCGACTCCGACGGCAATTATGGTGGGAACTGGGAAAGGGGCTGAGAACGGAATTTTAATTAAAAATGCAGAAGCGCTTGAAACTGCTCACAAAATTGATACCGTCCTATTTGATAAAACAGGGACACTGACTGAGGGGTCCCCGAAGGTTACGGACTTTGAAATAAATCCAGATCTGCCATCAGAACACGAAGATGTTTTTGGTGAAACAAATATATTACATTTGGTGGGAACACTGGAAAAGCTTTCTGAACATCCTTTAGCCGAAGCGGTTGTTGATTTTATCAAATCGAAAAAAATAGATTTCGGAGAAGCAAAAAACTTTTATTCTACAGAAGGAAGTGGCGTAGAAGCAGAAGTGGATGGTAAAAAAGTAATCATTGGTCGACAAAAATTTCTGACAGAAAAAGGAGTCATGCGTTGTGCGGTTCTAGATCAACAGGCAGATGGGCTCCGCAAGCAAGGGAAGACTGTCGTTTTTGTTGGGATTGAAGACAGGGGAGCTGCGATTTTTGCTATTGCCGATACAATAAAACCATCTGCTAAAGAAGTAATTCAACAACTCAAATCCGCGAATATTACACCTGTCATGCTTACGGGTGATAACTATCATACCGCAGAAATGATAGCGAAGGAGCTCGAGATTGATGAGTTTATTGCGGAAGTCTATCCTGCTGATAAAGCGAACAAAGTAAAAGAATTACAGGAAAAAGGGAGAATCGTGGCCATGGTGGGGGACGGAGTCAATGATGCACCAGCTCTCGTTCAAGCGAACGTAGGAATTGCCATGGGGACAGGAACTGATGTGGCGATCGAATCGGCAGACATTACCCTATTGGCAGGAGATATTCGAAAAGTCCCACAAGTATTTCTGCTTTCTCGCAAGACAATGAGGGTTATTAAACAAAATTTGTTTTTCTCATTTTTCTACAATTCTCTCGGAATCCCTATTGCGGCAGGGATATTATATCCTTTTATGGGATTGCTTCTTTCGCCTGTTATCGCGAGTGCGGCGATGGCAGCCAGTTCTATCTCAGTTGTCATGAATTCTTTGCGATTAAAACGTATAAAAATATAATCATCATATTCAATATGAATAATTCACATTACGGCTACGGAAAAACAGTTACTTGTGGCTTTGAAATTGCAATTGCGAAAGTCACCGAGGAACTTAAAAAAGAAGGATTTGGCGTTCTGTCTAAGATCGATATCCAAGCTAAGGTAAAAGAGAAACTGGGGAAAGAGATGGACCGATATGTGATTTTAGGAGCCTGTAATCCAGGATTTGCTTTTGAAGCATTAGAAGCGGAACAAGAAATAGGACTCCTTCTTCCGTGTAATGTAATCGTGTACGAAAAAGAAGGAAAGGTTATTGTTTCCGCGATTCTTCCAACGGTGGCGATGGGATTTATCTCAAATCCCAAGTTACAATGTGTGGCAGAAAAAGTAGAACCCAACTTGAAAATGGTTATCGATCGACTGTGATGGTCATTGAGTAATAAACGTGTTCGAGGGGTCGTGTTTTGTCTTTGAGACGCACTTTTTCACAGTGTCTCATTTTTTCAGTCTTTTCTATGTTCGTAAAGAATCAGGGATATTCAATAAATTTCTACACCCCCAAATCCAACGTTTGATCAATCCGAATCTGATCCATAAACTCATCCACGTGGGATACGACAATCATCGCCCCTTTGTAATTTTTCAAAGCTTTTGCAATCACCGGAATATGACGGAAGTTTATGTGATTCGTTGGCTCATCGAGGATCAATAATCCTGGACGCATCAACTGCAACTGACAGAATGCCACCAATCCTTTTTGTCCTTCAGAAAGATCTCCAACTCGGGAATTGATGATGTCTGATTCAATCAAATATCCAGCCGCAACACCCCGCATGTAAGTTTCAATATTCTCTCCATCGTAAAACTCAATTGTGTTCATTAGCGTGTCTCGTACTGATTTATTGAAATCGAGCGTTGAGAAATCTTGTCGATAATACCCAACTTTTACATCAGGATTAATCACCGCTCCATCACAGTGGTTCTGTGCCAGCCGTTCTAGCAGCGTAGTTTTTCCAATTCCATTTGGTCCAGTTAACCGCAAGTGTTCATCATTTCGCAGTTCTATGCGAACATTTTTGCTTATTACTTCATGATTAATCATCACCGACAAATGTTTGATGTCGACAATCACTCCGCCGATGTCTTCCTGCATTGGAATCTCAAACGCGCGAATCGTCTTATCCTCTTTTCGCACATCAACCATATTGGCCTCTGCCTCTGCTGCAGCATCACGCATTTTCTTAGCAACGAGACGTAGTTTTCCTCCTTTGTTTGCAAATACATTCGCCTGATCTTTATTCGCTTGAATCTCTTTTAATAGACGCGCATTTTTCAATACATCTTTCTCAATCTGAGATTCAATCTCCTGAACTACTGAGTAATAATCTCCTATATGCTGAGAAATTTTTTGTGTATTCACATCGAGGTAAATCACTCCGTCCGTAAACAAATTCAAGAAATCTGCATCATGCGAAATTACAATCACTGTTTTCTCATACATCATCAAAAATCCAATCAAATGATTGATTCCTTCTTCATCAAGATTATTCGTCGGTTCGTCTAGGAGAAGGATGTCAGGATTCTGAATCAGTGCCAAGGCGAGTAATAATCGAGCTTGCTGCCCTCCAGAAAAATCCTTAATCTGTTTGTCATACTTACAATCGAAGTTCACGGTATCGAGAATTTTTGCAATTTTTCGATCGATATCATGAATCTTCTCTTCAAATACAGATTCGAAAAACTCCCGAATCGTAAGTTCCATATATTGCTTGTCCATCACCTGTTTTGAAATCGCGATACTTGAACCTTTATCGAGATGAATTTTTCCATCCTGAGGTTTCAAGTCTCCAGTGATCATTTTGAAAATAGTACTTTTCCCAGCACCATTCTGACCCATGAGGGTGAATTTCATTCCTTTTCGGATATTAAAATTTACTTTATCCAGGATGATTTTTTTACTTTCTTCATATTCAAAGGAAACGTCTTTGAATCTTAAAACTGTTTCTTGTGTGCTCATTATTTTGTTCGCATTATTTTTACAGCGGCAACTTATCAAAAGAATCAGGAATGGCAACTAACTTTTCTCGAAGCAAATTATTTACTGATGGGGAAAGAGGGTTTTGGTATGAACCATATGTTCTTTTTGCAGTAGAAAGTTCTGACTTCGTTCACTGTGCCCTGTTACGACATTATTAAGACCGCACCTGCGGTGTCTATTTTAAAATACAAAACCTGTGATACACTAGAAAAGCTTTCATTATTTTTTAATAAAAACAAAGATGAAACACTCTATAGTCAATCGACTTATCATCGGGAAATCAATCGGGTTTGTAGCCGGGATATTGGCATTTTTAATCATGCCTTTTATGGGAGCAACACTAGATCTGAAGTTCGGATTAGGAATGGTTCTCTTGTACACTATGGTAGGAGCATTCATTGCTTTTATGGGAATATTTGAGCGGCACCCAGTGCTTAAATTTAAAATGCCCTGGTGGTTTACTGGAATTTATATGGGGCTCATTATGCATCTCATCTTAATACTTTTAAGTTATGATCAACTGGTGTTGATGATGCAACAAATGGATATTTGGGGAATGGTTTCACCGTGGTGGGTTCTTATTGATGGATCTATTTTGGGGCTTATCATTGCTTTTGCGGCAACGAAATTTGCTGGAGAAGGAAAAAAACTTCCATTGGAGTAGTTCCGTACAAACCATTAATTCAGAAGATTTTACTCAACAGGAGTAAGAACCTCATTAATTTTCTCGGGAGTGTCTATCTCTGGAGTTGGTCTTTCTGCATCGATTTCTTCAAGGTTTATTTCAGATAGAGCCTTCCTCCATTCTTTGTTATTTTTAAAACCGCCTCCGTAATTTAGAGTGGCCATTTCAATGATGGATAAAAACTCTTCACGGGGAATGCTTCTAAAGCTATTTCGTCTCCACTTCGTAATAGTGTTTATGATTTCCTCTGTAGACAAAGACATCTCTTCAAGGTTTTCTCCTGAGTATCTAGGGTCTATCAAATGCTGCTCTAGATCAGATCTTATTTTTTCTGCTTCATTTTCGTTTCCCGATTCTATTGAAAAATTCATCTGTTGAATATTTACTGTCATAAAAAAAATATCAAAGGTTTTTATGTCTTCAAACATTAAATTTTGATTAAAAAAGGCTCTTTAGATATGTTCAAAAGAGAATAACCTCTTATGGAGGATGTTTTTTGTATATGAAAAATTAAGGAAAGAATCAGGTAATAAAATCACTCATCCGGGGAAAGATCTTCCTACCGTTATGGAAGATGTTTTTTTACAGTATCCGGAAGAATCGTTTTATTTTCTCAATGAAGGAAGATTAAAAGAAACGGCGCAGATCTTTCAAGAACGTTTTCTTCCAGATGATCCGCGTTCTCGGATTGCGTATGCCGTCAAAGCAAACCCGTATCCAGCAGTTTTGAGAATTCTAACAGAAGCGGGGATAAATGCGTTTGATTGTGCGTCTATAGGGGAGATAGAGGAAATTCGTGAAGTGAGCCCGGAAGCGGAAATATTTTTTAATAATCCGAAGAAAAAACGAAAAGAAATACATCAAGCGGTATTAAATAATGTAGGACATTTTACGGCAGATTTACGTACAGAGGTGGAGAAGATTCTTTCGGTTTGTGAGGGGCAAATATCACCAGAGATTGCCGTACGAATAAAAACGCTCAATCCAGAGGGAGCGATGATTAACTTATCTGAAAAATTTGGAGCATTGTTCCCGGAGGCACAGGGTCTTTTCCATCAGATTGGGGAGGCAGGTGCAACTCCAGGGATTTCCATGAATGTGGGATCCCAAGTATTGGATATGCAGAGTTATAGAAAGAATTTCATTCAGTTATTAGAACTCATTCAATCCATAAAAATTCGTGTTTCTACCGTAAATATTGGTGGAGGGATTCCCGTATTACAAGAGAATTCTTTCGCGGAAAACCAAATATTGCTACAAAAATATTTACAAGAGATGACCCAGATCTTTCACAATAAAATAGATCAGATACTCCTGGATTCCGAGGACGCCAAAATCATTATTGAACCGGGAAGAAGCATGATTGCTCCGTCAGTTGATTTGGGGATTTCTATTATCAGTACACATGCAGAAAAAGGCGAGGATAGATTATTTATTGATGATGGGGTGTTTACTTCATTTAGTGAGTCGGTGATTCATGATTGGACGTATTACATGAAGGGGATTGATAGGAAAGGCAAAGAGATTCTCGGGGAGAAGCGAGAGTATGTTTTGGAGGGGAGGACGTGTGATTCGGGGGACAGGATTCAGTCGCAGTTGTTGGTGGGAGGACTTACTTCAGATGATTATCTTCATGTTCCGAATGCGGGGGCATATTTGTCATCGCAGGCTGCAATAAAATTCATGGGGTATCGACCTCATAGATACGTTTTGTATAATTCTTAATGGGTATGTTAGAAAAAATTCGGGCACAAAATCATAAAATTTCTCCTTCAGAGAAAGAGGGAGCTATGGTTCTTGAAAAGGAGAAAATTGAGACAGGGATCAAGGCCCAAACAGTTGTAGCTTTAGCAAAGGGAATAGAAAATGGAGAGCAAGATCAATATAGAGTTGAGACGATTACATCCAATTCTCCAGAGTTGACGCCAGAATTATTACAAGATATATCTGATTTTTTTCGATACACGTTTAATAATGCATTTCCTGAATACGCAGTATGCACAGATTGTGATGTTTCTCTTTCTGCCCCAGAAGTTTTTGATACTCAGGGGAAGTATGTTCCATTAGAGAAACTCGATAATAATCAAAACTTACCCTGTTGTCCTGACTGTAATAAGCAAATGAAGTTTTTTCATGATGCCGAACAGGTGTTTCAGAAAATTCAAGAAAATTTCAAACAAAAAGCACATATATCTTTATTGAGAGAAAATACGGATGGAAAATTAGCAGGGATAACGTTTGCTTATTTTGATACATTTAAAAACGCATTTAAAAAAGAATGGTCCAATGAATATTTATACATGAAAGAACAAGATGATATATTTGATAGAGAAAAAAATTCTTTTTTAGACAAAATAAATGCAATGTTTTGGCAACAGGAAATGGAAGAGTTGTTTTTAGAATCGGAAGTATTTTGTTGGAATTGCACGGCTATTAATCCTGAGGCGAAAGGATTGAGAAATGTATCAAGCCTTGTTAAGGAACTATTTTCATCTGTTGAAGAAGAGAACAAAGAAAAACATTTTATCTTAGAAACAAGAACAGATTCTGCAGCATATAAATTATTAAAAATACTTGGAGCAATAAATGTTCCTGATATATTCCCATCGGGAAATGGACAGGCTTTTATGATTGGTAGATTAGAAGAAATTATTGATTTGAAAAAAAAGCAGAAGATTCCTAATAAAAATATCCATTCATGAGTGCTCAATTTTTTATAACGATTTTGATGGCAGGAGTATCAATGATTATTGGTACAGTGTGCTTTTTAAAAAACAAGAAATCTTTAATGAATATTTTTTATTTTCTTTCTATTTGTTCCTTGGTGCTATGGATGGGAGCATTGGATTTAGGATATTATTTTATAGACAGACCGTTATGGTCTTTAGCATTTATTCGTTTAACGTTTGGGTTTGGGGCATTGGGATCAGCATGTATCTGTGCATTTACATATTTTTATCCTCGAAAAGTTTTTACTATTCCGGATTATATAAAAATTCTTTATATGATAATTACAGGAGGGATTATTGTTGTGTCTTCTTTTACAGATCTTGTGTATGAAAAAGAAATAATTATTAATAGCTTAGAAATACAGGATGTTCATGGACCTGCTCATAGCATTTTTATTTTGTATTATTTTTTAAATCTTTTTTTAGCTACCACATTTCTACTGTATAAGGTTCGTATTACAGAAAGAATAGAACGAATAAAAATACGCTTGGTTCTTTGGGGGATAGTGAGCATGGTTATTCCTACATTAATTTTTCACATGATTCTTCCTCGGTGGGGAATTTATTTTCTTCAGACAGGGGTCATTTATTTTAACTTTATCTTTATTGGATTGGTAGGATATTCCATGCTCAAATATAGATTTCTTGATGTGAGATTTACTATTACTCGGATTGTAAAACAAGGGTTTTCGGTTTTGTTTACGGTTCTTTTTGTAAGCGGCATTTGGGGATTAATGCAACTTTCTCCATTTCTTATGGAATATCAAATTGTATTAATGCCGATGATGTATGTTCTTGCGATTTTTATGTATTTTTATATTTTGCGAGGATTCGTATCAGATCTTTTTCATATATTTTTTGGACTTACAAGTGTTGAGCATTTCCATGAGTCATTAGATATATTTACAAAACAATCGACTTTATATTCAACTGTGGAAGAGTTCAATGCTGCCCTTAAAGATCTTTGCAAGTCAGTACA
>Ga0307989_1001992_pt1 | contig 10072 bp, 8 predicted proteins | sample EllFjometagen185_FD_203164 | JGI IMG/M metagenome (GOLD analysis project Ga0307989, IMG submission 203164) | Marine microbial communities from Ellis Fjord, Antarctic Ocean - #185 | ecosystem: Environmental > Aquatic > Marine > Unclassified | place: Southern Ocean | collected 2014-10-08 | reverse complement strand
TAGAGCGCCAAATTATATTCAGGTTACAAGCTGACTACAAGAAATAATCCGAGGGATGCAGAGGACATAAAACGACTACAAGATGAATAATAACAATAATATAGTTTGATCAACTGTGTTTTTCGTGACCAAGAAGTTCATGAAAGCGATTGGAATAATCCTTACTGGGTTGTAGCGACCGGAACAATCAATCCCATCAACCCCATGAAGGAATTTTAAAAGCTAGTTGCCCGTGCTGCCAAATCCACCGCTCCCGCGGGAGGTTTCACTGAGGGATTTCACCAGCTCGAAGGTGATGGGGGAACCATCCATGGCAACAAGTTGAAACAAACGATCACCAGCGGAAACCGAGTAATCTTCAGTCTTGATATTATCTACCATGCCGATGATCTCACCACGATATCCACCATCAATCAATCCAATGGAGTTTGACATCCGTAAAGGGGTCTTAGAGATACTTGAGCGGGGCATGAGATAGTAGGGCTGGCCCTCAGACGTTTCGCAGGAGATTTTCAATTTCAGAGGTGCTGTTTCACCCGCTTTGATAATCTGATCTTCCATAATGAACAAATCCAGACCGGCATCACCAGCATGGTAGTGGCCATGGTTTTCATATTGTTCCTGAGAAGCTGAATTATGGGGACGAATCTTAATATGCATGTGTTCTCCTGCTTAATATTTCTTTTGGGCTCTGAAAAATCTAATAATTGTCATTATGAGTGCGTGAAGTGAGAGGGGGTAATCTACAAATCCTCAACTTCGACAAGCTCAGTCTTCGGACTCAACACTCAATGATGGTAAGCTGATATCTTAATGCCACAATTGGTACCACCATGAATTACGATGCCGTGCTTCTTCAACCCAACGTGTTCTCCATTCCAGACCATCGGTAATCTCAGAGTATCCCAGACTCTCATATACTGAGGCGTTAATCCGCTGTCTCCAGTCAAAATAGTTGGGGTATTTATAACTGCGATTGGGGTGGACTGCATTGGTGAGGAGGATGACAAACATCTGATTGTCCGGGTCAATCCAGATGGAGGTTCCGGTAAATCCAGTATGACCAAAACTGTTGACGCTTAAATAAACACCACCTGAACTATTTCCAGAAGGACTATCCCATCCCAGACAGCGTGAATTATCATCACCCAACATATTTGCACGGTGGGTAAACAGCTCAATGGTTTCTGGTTTGAAAATAACGGTATCACCCAGAGTACCCTTATTCAACATCATCTGAGCAAATCGAGCGAGGTCAATAGCCGTCGAAAAAAGACCAGCATGACCGGTAATCCCCCCGAGGGAGTGTGAATTCTCATCATGAACAAAACCGTGGACCAACATGCTGTCCAACTCACTAATTTCAGTGGGAACAATACGCTCAAGTTTTTGGTCAGGTAAATATCCAGTTCCGTCCATACCGAGAGGTCTAAAAATGACACTATCAGTGAAGGTCTTTAAATCGGTGCCAGCCAGTTTCTCAATAAGCTTTCCCAGGGTAATCAAACCGATATCGGAATATTTATACTTCGTGCCGGGAATCGTATCCAATTCAGCTTGAAAAACACTGTCTAGTAGGGCTGCCTGATTGGGTGGGTCCATGAGGTAAAATCGCTTGAAAGGTTTCATACCCGCTGTATGTGTGAGCAGATTTTTAACAGTAATAGTCTGCTTCAAGGAGTCGTTAAGTGAATCAGGACCAGCGAATTCCGGCAGATAAGAGACCACTGTTGTATCCAGGTCCAGTTTGCCTTCTTCGTATAGCTTCATGGCTGCAGAGGTAGTAGCAATCACTTTGGTAACGGATGCCAGATCAAAAATATCACCGCGATAAGTATGTCTGTCTGAATCATAGGTATGTTCACCAAAGTATTCGTGCAAAAATATTTTGCCATCTTTGGCTGCCAACAGAACGCCTCCTGGCCAGGCATTTTCCTCAAGAGCTTGATTCACGTAAGGCATGATTTTACCTGGGTCCGCACCAATGTCTTCAGGAGCGACATGCTGCAGGATTGTTGGCTTTAATTTTGACCTGACTCGAGTTGTTACACTGGCGACGGGTATCCCACTTCGCTTGAGACCATCACCGCGTTTGGCAATATCTGGAATAGTTATGGGCAGTGTACCCGTAATATTCGCCCGTCCAAGTAGGGCATTTGCCAGTGCACGCTGCATTTCAGTCTGATTACTGTAAGTCACGAGATAAGTAGGGATGTCAGGAAAAGCCCGGATCAAATAGGGTGTTCCAAAACTGGTGACTATCATATTCGGAGTCTTGAGGCTTAGGGAATCAACAAAGTTGCTCTGGATGGATGGTAGGAGCACCCGATCTTTATTCATCTTGACTCGACTAAAAATATTAACAATGACTTTGGCAGAATCAGGAATAGTGGCCAGGACATTTTTGTAGGTCGCTTCGAGATCAGTGTTATCCAGTATCCAGGCTGATGAATTCCTTAAGTTTCTCTGAAGTACGCTCTGGATAGTTGATCGATCATGATCATAAGCCCAATCACGGATATCAACGATATAAACGTGTTGAGAGTCATTTGGTATGACGGGTACCAGATTTTCATTGTCACGAACGAGGGTCACCGCCTTGCTCATGATTTCACGAGATACTGATTTATTGTGTTGGCTGCCCAGTCTGGCTTGCATATCAGATAGACTCAGGGTCTTCTTCTTGTCTAGGCCTAATTTCTCTTTCAACTTGAGTATGCGTAAAACAGACTCATCAATACGACTCTCAGAGAGTAAGCCATCATGAACTGCTTCTTCAACCCAATCAACTGATCCTTTATAGTTGTTATTTTGAATGATGATATCCGAACCGGCTTTGATGGTTTGGATTAAAGCGAAGCGATCGGGAAAATTCCTGGTGATGCCACCCATGGCCATGGCATCTGTGATGACAGCACCCTTAAAGCCTTGCTTCTGTCTCAACATATCGTGCAGCCAGAAAGGGGAGAGGCTAGAGGGAATACCGGGTTCCATTTGAAATTCACCGGCGTCCAGGTGACCTACCATAACCAGGTCGACACCTCCATCAATAATTGCCTGGAAGGGTTTGAGTTCCACATTCCAGAGTCGTGCAGAGTCTGAGGGGATTTTGGCCAGAGAAATGTGTGAATCGGTCTGTGTATCACCGTGGCCGGGATAATGTTTGGCTGTGGCCAGCATACCCCGCGAATGGAGCCCGTCCATAAAGCTGATGGCGTAACGCGACACCTCGTCGGGTTCCTCGCTGAAGGCGCGAGTATTGATAATAGGGTTGTTGGGATTGTTGTTCACATCGACAACAGGAGCGAGGGCAATATGAATACCCAGGGCTCGTCCTTCTTCAGCTGTAATGCGACCTGCCTCAAAAGCCAAACCGGGATCGCCAGTTGCTGCGAGTGCCATGGGCCAGGGAACCTGAGTACCAGCACCAAATCTTTTTTGAACGCCATATTCCAGATCAGCCTGAACAATTATGGGCACTATTGACCGCGATTGCATTTCGTTCAGGAGGGTCAGCGCTGAAGCTGTCTCACCGCCCCAGACATGCACAAATCCAATACCATCTGTTTCCAGTAGACCTTCAATTTCTGCCCAGCGTGCCGATTCCGCCGGCAAATAGTCCAGTCGCATGGAATATACCATCATCTGGGATATTTTTTGACGAAGCGTCAACTTCTTGAGCGTTTTCAAAGCCCAAGGAGATGCATCATCATGTGCCGGTTGAACCGTACATGTTACGAGCATGAAAAGTGTGATGAGTCCAGCAATGAGTTTAAAATGCCGAGATAAAGTCATGGTGTGGTCCTGATAAATTTAGTGAGCGACTAGAAGTGAATAAAGTGAGTTTGATCTTCAGCGAGAGCTTTGATCAATCTAGTTTGAACATCTGACAAGACTAAGCTTCGACGCTTCATCATGAGTTCAGCTGTCTGTATGGCCTTCTCTATCTCATGGGTTCCATTTCCCCAGGAAAATGAGGGGATCGCACGAGGTGGAAAATCAGCCTCAAAAACATTACAAAATGGTCCGATGAGAGTACCTGTGTTCAGTCTAACCCCAATAGCTGTTTTGGTATGATCACCGATCACAGACCCAAGAAACTGCCGACCGCTTTCACAACTATTGCCATCCCAGGAAATACGGATGTTCTGGTAATTATTCTTCATGTTGCTGGTGATAGTTCCAGCCCCAAGGTTTATCCAGGATCCCAAAATGGAATCTCCCAGAAAGCCATCATGACTCTTGTTTGAGTAGGGGTGGATGATGCTGCCCTTGATTTCACCCCCAAGATTACAAATTCTGCCGACAACGGATTTTCTGATGGATGTAGCTGGTTTCAACGAACTTCTCTTGCCCATATAGACAGGGCCAACAATGGAACTAAAGGGGCTGATTTTGCAGTCCTGATCAATGACGATGGGACCATTGCTAGCATCAAGATGGACAAATTTTCCAATCTGAGCCGTATTGTGGATAAAAATATTTCTGTCGGTGAGCGTGTAGAGATCAGGAGGAAGCTTGGTCAGGATATTATTGTCCTCAATCCATATTTTTGCATCGAACTCGATGGCATCTGCAATGAAGTCGAGATAATCCCAGATCCAATGGGGTTGCTTGCTGCAGAGCTCAGCGTCGCATTCAATTTTCTCAAGTTTTTCCAGTGATTGATGAAAACCTGTGGAAAATTTCAGGGCAGAGCCAGGACGTGCAGCGATGATGTGTCCATCAATAACCACTGCAGTCTGTTCTGAATTCTCGAGAATTGATAACGCAGGTGGATACATCCAGGCGGGGGTCGCAGCGTTTAAAAAAATTGTGTTGGGGTCAGCATCCTGGTTGATCGGAGTATCTGTATATCTTTCAGCATGATCCTCAGCAAGAACTGGACGTACCCACATCTGGATCTGAGCCTCAGGCAGAATATGCCTCGTCCTCTCCAGGTTGGAATAAATGCCATAGCGAAGTTCAGCCACAGAGCGTAACAGTGTGAGAGGTCCAAAGGGGGAGAGATTCTCAGGTTCAAATAGTATATAAGATTTCATGATCTATTCCTGTATGATTTCATTCAACCCAATCTACACTGAGAATACCTGCTGCAATTCTTACCCAACATCTCTGGACAGATTGTAAGTGGTTTTTACCATGATAATACATTCTATTGAATCTAAGCCTCCTCTCTGTTGAATCAATACACAAAGCGATGGCATTAGTAAGTAAAAAAGATTAACTTACTAGCCTGGGAATACGAACTGAAAACGAAGATTGTAAAGTAGGCCTCAACAAACTAAAAAGATTTCATTCTTGAAGCACATATGATTGTTGAGCTCTGGAGATAGCTATGAAAAAATCCAATTTCCATTTTGTCCGTCAAATTAATGAAATCTCCGTATTGCGCATTGTGCGTGATGAGGGTCCCATTTCCAGATCTGAAGTAGCTCGTAGAATGGGCGTTTCAAAAGTGATCATTGGCGGTATCGTCAGACGGCTGATGGGAACCAATATATTGTTTGAAATTGGTAAAGGGGAATCCACGGTTCAAGGTGGTCGTCGACCCGTTATGCTGGAGTTTAATGCTGATGCCGGCCTGGCTATTGGAATTGAAATACACTTGCACCGCGCCGCAATCCTGGTCACCAACATGAATGCTGAAATCCTGCATGAAGGTGTGGTGAACTTCAACGACAATACCAACCCGAAAGCCATTCTGACTCGTATCACCAAATCTATCGAGAAATTAATCGGTGATGATGAGAAGATGAAATCGATTCTGGGAGTGGGCATTGCCTTACCTGGGTTGATTGACTATGAAGCGGGTTCAATTTTGTCCACGCACTCCCTGAAAGACTGGGAAGGTTTTCCAATCGAAGCCTTTCTCGAGGATGCGCTTGATACCAAGATCTATATGGAGAATGATGTCAAGACCATCACTCTGGGTGAATATCACTGGGGAGCTGGCCAACAGGCAAAAAATGTGATTTATATCTGGTTAGGCGAAGGAATTGGAGCAGGTATCATTATTAATGGTGATATCTATCGTGGGATTACTGCTTCGGCTGGAGAGGTTGGTTATACAGAAATATCTGCCAGGGGAATCAACCGCGGTAAATATCCCATTCTCTATCAGGACCAAAAACGTTTTGGAGAAATTCTGACTACCCCTCATCTTGAGAATTCGCTGCAACAGGCTGTGAATGCAAATGGTATCAAAACCCTCTTGAAAGATGCTGAAATTAACCTTCTGAGCATAGCTTCTGCTGCAAAACAGGGTGATCAATTGGCCCTCGATGCACTTAGGGAATTCGGTGAAATACTGGGTGTGCTCACTATTAGTGTGATTAATCTATTCAATCCTGAATTGATAATCATGGGTGGACCCGTTATCGACAAGTGCCCCATGGTTCTTGAAACTGCCTCAGTCCGAGCCAAGGCAGATGCCTTATTACTGCCTGCTGAAGTCGTTGAAATCAAGGCCGGCGCGCTAAAGAATAGGGCCGGAACCCTTGGTGCGGTTGGAATGGTTCTACAGGACCTATTTAAACCGCCAATTGTAAATCTGGCGACTTATCGCTCCCTCATTCTACCGGAATAATTGTTAAGGTATACTTACTTTGAAGGTCGGGCGATCTGATCTCTGAGTATTGCGGCTTCCTCATAATTCTCAGAGAGTAAAGCCATCTGCAACTCAATTTCCAACTTTTCTTGAACAGGTAACTCAGTGGGCATCCCATCATCTGTGATACGGTGTTGCAATTCCCTGAGTTGGAAGATTTCAGGACTCAAATCAGGTTGAGGGTCTTCAAGCACATTTTTGTAGACATGCTTAATTTGACGAACGCCAGCTTTTAGAATTCTCAAAGCTTCAGTTTTATCATCGGTCTCAAGTTTGTGCATGGTTTTGGCTGATGTATTCATCATCATGACATATGGTCTGTGTTGTTGGCTCGTGATATTTTCTATTGGCCCAGCATAATTGGCAAGAACATTGAGGATATCCAGATTATGACGTGTATCTCGGATGACTCCCTGATAGTCCTTTAGCTGATGCAGACTGAGATAGCGATGATAGAACTGCATCCCTTCCTGTTTCAGATTGAAGGATTGTCTGGGGTCAAGCGTGAATTCTTTTTCATCCCCAGCCAGTGACCGATAATAGTCCAGATATGATTCATGCCCTTCAGGACGAAGACCATCAGGCCTACCGGAATATTCCATCTGGATAAGACCCAGATCTACTCTCATCTGGATTAATTTACGACCATCTTCTGCCTGAATGATTCGGGCATTTATCGTGAGGGGCTCAAAGGGCCATTCGTTCAATATCTTGCTAATATCCATCGCGACTAAGTAAATCGGAATGTATATCATGTACAACTAGAGAGATTCACAAACGAATTTGATTTGAAGTGCTCATTTTTATGATTTCCGGGCCTCGCTGTTCCTCCTTCCTTCTTGTTACTCTTGTCCTATCTTGGCCCCATGAACTCACATTTACACAACAGAGAAATAATATTACTGGGTTTAGCCCCGGTAACAGATAGTGTCCACGGCATGTGGCACAACGGCTACCCTGTCCATCAGGGGGAAACCGAATCGAGTATGAATTTTGCAACGCTATATGCTCATCAGAACGGTATTGTGCCTGATCAAAACTTGCTCAGGCAAGAATGGCTTAACTTTATTGATACCCTTTTAACTGCTGGTTTTCACCTCCATATTGTCCCTTTCCCTGATGAATTGAATCGTCCAGATAGTCTCTACCACGATGCAGTCTTCATTCGAGATGGTGGGATGATATTTAGAGGTATCTGGATCAAGAGCCGCTTCAGCGTGAAAGACAGGATCTATGAGGGTGAGTATCACACTAAACTGGTTGAATCCAAACTGGGTAAGACAGTGGTGACCCTACCAGAAGGAGCTCTGATGGAGGGTGGTGATATTAATTATCTGGAAACCAGTCATGGTAGCTACTACTTCGGTGGACTTTCACGATCAAATAGGGCTGGTCATGATTTTGTACGCAGCATCATTCGACCTGATCATTATATCCTGGTAGAATCCGAAGGCTATCATCTAGATACGGTCTTTACACCAGTTGTCAATGTCAAGAATGAGATGAAAGCGGTTATCGTAACAGAAAATATGCTCAGCGAAAAGAGCATGCGCGCTCTCCGTTCATTGGGTGTGGAGATCATGGAAGTATCGCAGATGGATTCATCAGGTATAGAAGATGAACTGGGTGAATACGCTGTGAACGCCTTGATTGCCCCAGGTATTATGGTGAATAGTAGTAAGTTTTCTACTCCTGGTATAGAAGAGAAACTTGCTGAAATGGGTATTCAGAGATATGTAACGCCCCTGACGAGCTTCCGCTATGCCGGTGGTTCCGTTCACTGTCTAACCAACGAAGTATATTAAACCAACACACTTAAAAGATTTATTCCAGCGCAGATGTTTTTCTCGATGGGAGCGATGTAGTTACCCATCTTCGTTCTGACGAGTAGCTTTGTACTACAACGAGGTTATGTCGATAATGGGTTGTCGACATAAAAAAAGACCGGTGAATCACCGGTCTAAGTATAACTATAGTCTGAAGACTACAAGATCAGAAAAGCGTTTTAAGAAAAGGTGGCCATATGTTTGGCAACACGTGATTTCTGATTAGCAGCTTTGTTTTTATGGATAATTCCAGTTGCTGCTACTTTATCAATAATACCAAGGGCAGAGCGACCGAAAACAGTTGCGTTTTCAGCATTGTCAGCAGCCATGGCTTTTTTGATTGCGCTTTTCATCAATGAATTATAATGTTTATTGCGTATACGAGCTTTATCAGCTTGTCTGATACGTTTTGCGATGGTCTTTTTTACAGGCATATTTCTTATATCTCCTCAAAAATGCCCGCGAATATAGATGCACACCACACCTCTGTCAACGCTTTAAGTGGAAATAAATACCAAGTATTTGTCGGCCTGCCATCAATGAGATACCTTCTAAAAATTTTGGCAAATTGAAATTTCTGATTTTGCTTTCATGCTTTTCCATCTACTTTATTGAATAATTTATTTACGAGACAGAGAGAAGAGTTTTTGCACTGTGGTGAAAAGCTCATAAGATTTAGGCGATGTCATCACTCAGGAGGAGTGCAGGATGAGCGATCGAATAGAAGAAATTAAAGATTCCTTGCGGTTGGTTCCGCTATTTTCGGACTTAAGTGATAAGGTGCTAGTACATCTGGCTGAGGTTTGTCAGGAGAAATCCTATGATAAAGATCAGCACATTCTCCATCAAGAACAGTCTGGTGACAACTTTTTCATCATTGAGAGTGGCTCTGTCAAAGTGACTCGACTGGCTGAGGATGGACGCGAGGCGGTCCTGGCTTTTCTGCGTGAAGGTGACTTCTTTGGAGAATTGGCCATCCTGGATGGTGAAACCAGATCAGCAAATGTGATCACTCTGACTGATTGCAAAATTCAAACGATTAATCGCCGAGAGTTTTTGGATCTACTGGAACACCATCCGTCGGTTGCAACGGCCTTGCTCATGGAATTGGCTTTACGTTTACGCAAAACAGATATGCATCTGGAATATTTAACTCTGAGTGATGCAGAAGGCAAAATTGCTTCTATCCTTATCGGTCTGGCTGAAGAAAACGGAACCTATAAAATGGGTGATGTTACCCTGGGGAACATGCCCATGCAGCAGGATATTGCCAATATGGCTGGTACGACTCGTGAAACTGTTTCGCGTATGATGAAAAAATTGGAAGAGAAAAACTGGCTGACTCGCGATGGTCAAAAAGTGATTATCCGTAAATACAGCAAGTTTAAGGAAATATATCAGCTCAAATTCTGATCTTCATACTATGAAAATTGATCTCAATGGAATATTAGATTCCAAGCGCCTGGCCATTTCCCGGGCGCTTTCTTTTGTGGAAAACACTGATAATCTCAATATGGAAATCACCGATGCCTTGTTTAAGCATCTTGGACGTGCCTATCGTATAGGTGTGACGGGCCCACCTGGAGCGGGGAAAAGCTCCCTTGTGGATCGGATCATCACTTACTGGAGGAAACAG
>Ga0307989_1001988_pt1 | contig 10091 bp, 9 predicted proteins | sample EllFjometagen185_FD_203164 | JGI IMG/M metagenome (GOLD analysis project Ga0307989, IMG submission 203164) | Marine microbial communities from Ellis Fjord, Antarctic Ocean - #185 | ecosystem: Environmental > Aquatic > Marine > Unclassified | place: Southern Ocean | collected 2014-10-08 | reverse complement strand
TCCCCGACCAGGCGAGGTCTCTTTAGCCCATCGTGGAATTTTATTTTTAGATGAGTTCCCTGAATTCAAGAAAAATGTCCTGGAAATGCTCCGCCAGCCCCTTGAAGATGGTCAGGTCAGCATCAGCAGGGCCGCTTTAAGCTTAACTTACCCGGCAAACTTCATGCTGGTTGCGGCCATGAATCCCTGCCCTTGTGGTTTTCTTGGTGATACTCAGCATGATTGCACCTGCACGCCGCCAATGCTACAGCGCTACCGCAATCGTCTCTCCGGACCACTGCTCGACCGCATTGATCTCCATGTCGAAGTTCCCAGGGTTCCGCACAAAGACCTGACCGATCAAAGCACTATCGAAAGCAGTATGGCGATCCGCGAGCGGGTTAACCGTGCTCGAAAAATCCAGAATGAGCGACTTGCCCCCTTCGGCCTGCACGCCAACAGTCAGATGCAGACACGTCACATTCGTCGGTTCTGCAAACTTAATGCAAAGGGCGATGCACTACTGGAACAGGTGACCGACAAACTAGGACTTTCGGCGCGCAGTTTTACCCGTATCCTCAAGCTGGCAAGAACAATTGCCGATCTAGCTGGAGTTGAACAGATTGAAACGCTCCACTTAAGTGAAGCGATTCAGTACCGGGGGCAGGATCGGAAGTTAGGGTGAAGGGGCGGAGAAAACCACCAAATCCGCCATCGACTTCTCTTTGGAAGATATTTGAAATTTAAACCTGTTCTCCACGGAACACTCCAGGCGTAGCACCGGTATGATCAGAACCATCGATGACGACAACACCGTTTACGATAACCATCCGAAGCCCTTCAGGAAAGCGGCACGGATCTTGGTAAGTCGCCGTGTCTCTGAAGGTTTCTGGGTCAAAAAGGACAGCATCTGCCCGAAGTCCCTTTTTTATAAGACCGGTATCTTTGAGCTTAAGACGCTGGGCGGTCATACCGGACATCTTATGAATAGCCTCTTCCAGCGATAGAACATTGAGTTCCCGGACAAAACGGCGGATCACTCGGGGAAAGGCTCCATAAAGACGCGGATGGGGTTTCCCTTGGCTAAAACCGCTATCCGATCCTATCATCGCAAAGGGTTGCTTGATAAATTGAGCCACAGTCTCTTCGTTCATAGTCTCCGAGATGATTTTGACGCTATTCCCATCCTTTTCAATAAGTTCAAGAATCAGCTCAAAGGGGTTGATCTTGCGTTTCCTGGCTATCTCTGCAACTGTTTGTCCCTCAACATCCTTGTATTCAATGGAATGAACCTGGGAAATAGTGATCTTCTCCCATCCGGCATTATGGTACATATTTTCCCAGCCCAGAATTCCTTGTTTGATATCGTGAATGATTTTCACCTTTTGGGTTGCATCTTGCAGTCGTAAGGTCAGCTTTCCCACTCCGCCCTCAATTGCCCAAGGTGGGATAAGAGCCGTCAATGAGGTTCGGGAGGAGAAGTAAGGGTAGACATCACACGTCAGGTCTATCCCTTTTGCCCGCGCGGTTTGTATTTTATCAATCACCTGGTCAGCAAGACCCCAGTTCCGCTGACCTGTTATCTTAAGATGAGAGATATGAACTGCAACCTGGGCCTGCTCGCCGATAGTAATAACTTCATCAATAGCAGCAAGAACCTCTTCCGCCTCATTGCGCATGTGAGAAGTATAAAGACCCTCTCTTTCCGCAATGACATGGGAAAGCTCAACCAGTTCCTGTGTTTTTGCAAATATCCCCGGAGCATAGATAAGTCCGGTAGACATACCCCGTGCACCTTGATCCAAGGCACTGCCCAGGAGTTTCTTCATTTGTTCCATCTGCCTGGCATCCGGATCTTTGTCTGAAAATCCCATGACAGCAATACGAAGTGTCCCGTGGCCAATAAGCCCGATAAGATTAATAGCGAGATGTTTTTCTTCGATCAATTCCCGGTAATCGGCAAATGAAAAGTCATCCTTGAAAGCATTATGATTTTCCTGAGCAATCAAGGCTTCGGATAAAGCCAGTTTTTTTGATTGGGTCAACAGCGGTGCTAGAGAGGTACCACAATTTCCAACCACTTCCATGGTTACACCCTGTCTCAGTTTAATCTCTGAAAGGGGGTCTTGCAGCCAGTAATCATCGGAGTGGGTGTGGATATCAATAAATCCGGGAGCCAGCACCAAACCTTTCCCTTCGATTGTCTGCTTGGCATTTTTAGGTTCGATTGTAGGTTTGATGGCAGTGAAGTATCCATCCTTCACCCCCACATCTCCCTCCCATCTCGGCTCACCAGTTCCATCGATAATGGTTGCTCGCCTTATTAGCATGTCATACATATTTTCATCCAAGTCTTTAAGTTTTGATATTATTTACTTTAAGCCTATTCCAAGGCTGTTTACCTTATTTTATTGTTGACAATGTAATACACGAACAAGCTTAATGCACGCATTAATGCGTTTATAAAACGCGGTTATGTTTACATGGGAGATAAATGAGTGAAAAAAGAAAACCTTGAAGAATCTACATACAACGCAATTATCAAATTAATTCTTGAAAATTATTTTAAACCTGGTGACTTCCTTCTTGAAACGGAAATAACAAAGCTTCTGAATCTAAAAAGCAGAACCCCAGTTCATCATGCATTAGGACAACTTGTCGCAAAAGGGTATCTCGCAAAAAAGAATAAAAAAGGATGCTTTATCCCTGCATTATCTCCTGAAGATGCAGAGCATGTTTTTTTTGCGCGTGAAAATCTGGAACTTCAAAATGCAGCATCAGCCGCTATTTATGCCTCGGATGAGGAAATTGAGCAACTACAGGCGATAATTGAAGGTGAGGTTGAGATCGGGGCAACAGGGGATATGGTCGCCTATTTTACAATCAATGAAAGGTTTCATGAATTTTTAGCGGAAATAGGTAAAAACAGATATTTACAGCAATATAGTCAACATATTTTCTGGCGATCAAATGCCTATATTTTCTTTTATTATTATCAATTCAAAATCAGCAAGGTCGATACTGAGTTTAAGGTTTCCCCTGCCCAGCATATAAAAATTCTGGAAGCCATAAAAAGAAGAGATGCTGATGAGGCTGGAAAGCTTATGAAACAGCATATTCGTAGAACTATTGAGGGATTTTCAAAATCAATTAGATAAAAGGAGGTGATTAGGTTCCTGTTTTTTTATCAACATAGATAGTCGCAGGGAACCACTTAGGGTGGGCACTGATTGATGCAGTGGTCACGTCGTTATTAAATCACTTTGAATGGAGGAAAACACTCAATGAAATTATCAACATTACTCACATCGGCTCTAGCACTTGCTGTGCTGGCCGCTCCGGTTGTCGCTTCAGCAACCAGCACTCTGGATACGGTCAAAAAACGTGGCAATTTACGCTGCCAGGTTGGTACGCCTTCAGGTGGTTATTATAATCTCGATGCCGACGGCAACTGGTATGGTCTTGATGTCGCAGTATGTCAGGCTGTAGCGGCAGCCATTTTTGGCGACAAAAAGAAAATGGAGGTCCAATCTGTCAGTAGCCAGGCACGTTTTACCGCTCTGGCCAATGGAGAATCTGATCTTTTATGCCGCACGGCGACCTGGACAATATCACGTGACACCCAACTTGGTTTGGATTTCCTAACACCTAATTTTTATGATGGTCAGGGTTTTACCGTTCTCAAGGAGACTGGCATCACCAGCGCGATGCAACTGAAAGGTGCGAAGGTGTGCGTAACGTCCGGCACGACCAATGAACTAAATCTGACGGATTTTAGCCGAATGAATAACCTCGATATCGACGTTGTCACCTTTGAGGACTGGAATGTTCGTGACGACACCTACCTTAAGGGGGGATGTGATGCGGTAACGGGTGATAAATCGTCAATGGCCGCAAATATTGCTGCATTTGAAGTTCCTGCCGACCATCTGATTCTACCTGAAACCATCTCCAAAGAGCCTCTAGGTCCTGCGGTGAGACATGGTGACAACCAATGGTCTGACATTGTCAGATGGTCATTGTTTGCCATGATCAACGCCGAAGAACTGGGCGTAACCAGCGCTAATGTCGATGATTTGCGTGCCAACTCAAAAAATGTGGTTATTCGCCGCATGCTTGGTGTTGAGGGGAACATTCATGAAGGATTAGGTCTTTCCAAAGATTGGGCCTACAATATCATAAAACAAGTCGGTAATTACGGTGAAAACTACGAAAAGTATGTTGGTAACGGAGAAGGGGCTCTTGGCATCAAGCGTGAAGGCACCCTTAACGCTCTTTGGACCAAAGGTGGCCTGATGTATTCTCCTCCTATGCGCTAATACTCACTGCAACAGTCTCAACCGTTATTGCTACCAACTGGTGTCAAATCAATTTCCAGGTTGGTTTGACACCAGTGATTTACGCTGTATAAAAAATACAAACAAGAGGGAAAGTTTGTGGCGATCAGTAATAATAAAAAAGAATCCGTTCATATAAAACCAAAAGAGAAATTTGATTTTTTCCATGATGAGCGAGTTCGATCAGTTTTCTACCAACTTCTAACCGCAGCCGTTGTTGGCGGGTTCGTCTGGTACCTTGTCAGCAATACTGCTCATAACCTCGAAATACGTGGAATGAACACCGGCTTCGGCTTCCTTAATGTTGCAGCCGGATTCGATAGTTACTTCAAACTCATCCCCAATGTGCCCGGGGTTGGAACCTATGGTCGCATTTTCATCATCGGGGCTCTCAACACATTATATGTGTCTGCTCTGGCAATTATAATCAGCACTGTGCTGGGATTTTTTATTGGCGTTTTGAGACTTTCCAGCAATTGGCTGGTGTCTAATGTCGCCCTGGCATATGTGGAAATCTTTCGCAACACGCCATTATTAATACAAGTTATTTTTTGGTACATCGGTGTTTTCTCCCTGTTGCCCAAAGTCAAGAACAGCATTGACCTGTCCGGTGGCACAGGGGTTTTACTCCTTAATAATCGTGGCCTTTACATGGCGTGGCCAGTCCCTGGAAATCAACTATGGATGACCGGAGCAGCTCTTATAATCGCAATCAGTGCAATTATTTTTCTGAGACGCTGGGCTCATAAACGTCAGGACAGAACAGGGCAAATAGTTCCAACCTTTGTCCCTTCCGCGGCATTACTCATTTTACTGCCGGGAGCTGTTTACTTGTTAACAGGTATGCCACTTGGCTGGGACATACCGAAACTTGCAGGATTCAACTTTGCTGGCGGCGCAAGCCTGCCCCCTTCTTTTGTGACTCTCCTTGTTGCCTTGTCTATTTATCACGCCGCCCATATGGCCGAAACGGTGCGTGCAGGAATTCTATCAGTGGGCAAGGGACAATATGACGCTGCCCGGGCAATTGGCCTTAGAGAAAAAAAGGTGATGTCTTTTGTCATTATTCCTCAAGCGATGCCCGCCATTGTTCCCCCGATGATCAGTAACTGGATGAGCGCAGTCAAGAATTCATCGCTGGCCATCGCAATTGGTTACCCAGACCTTGTCTCTCTTTTTATGCAGACATCGCTGAACCAAGCCGGTTACGCGGTTGAATTGGTCGGGATGACAATGGCTTTTTACATGGTCATTAGTCTGACTATTTCATGGCTTCTGAATATTTACAATAAACGAGTCCAGCTGACGGAACGCTAATTATGGCTATTATAAAAACAACAAAAAAATCCGCCCTATCACCACCGGTTTCTGAAACATCACCTATCGGCTGGATGAGAAAACACCTGTTCAGTTCTACTTTCAACAGTTTGCTCACCATCGTTACCATCTATATTATCTATATAACGATAAAGGAGGTATGGGTATGGGGGATTGCCGATGCTGTGTGGGTCGCCGACACTCGGCGTGAGTGTTTCAATATCAGTGCAGATGGTGCCTGTTGGGCAGGTGTCATTTCGTGGTTGGACAGCATCTTCTATGGTCGCTACCCAAGAGAAGAATTGTGGCGGATCAATCTTGGATTATTGTTCCTTTTCATCTGGATGGCACCGCTGTGGCTGCCAAGAGTTAAGGCAAAAATATCGATTGGTCTGACTACGGTATTCCTCTATCCTTTCCTTGCAGGATACCTTTTTTCAGGTGGCGATAAGGGCATCTTCATGCAGATCATGTTCACCGCTGCAATTGTTTGTCTGCTAGGCAATACCGCACATTCAGTCATTGGCGTGCTGACCGGCCGCAGTCTGCCTGAATTCCTGATTCGCCGATTTGGTAATAAAAATGCCTCGGAAAAGAGTCAGCGCTATATTCTTCTTGGGATTCTTGTCCTCAGCCTTGTCGCGGTTTACGTGTGGCAAATGGACTGGAAGGTTGAGGGGGTTCCCTGGACCAGATGGGGCGGCTTGTTTCTCACTCTTGTTATAGCAGGAATCGGCATTGCGTCAGCATTGCCCGGTGGAATTATTCTTGCCCTGGGTCGGCGCTCCAGAATGCCGTTAGTGAGGGTCTTCAGCACCTCATTTATCGAACTATTTCGTTCTGTGCCTCTGATTACCGTATTGTTTATGGCTACGACGATGTTTCCCCTGTTCATGCCCGATGGTTTTGCCCTTAACAAGCTGGTCCAGGTTATCATCGCTGTTTGCCTTTTTAATGCCTGCTACATAGCAGAGATCGTTCGCGGGGGACTTCAGACCATCCCTAAAGGTCAGTTTGAAGGAGCTCACACCGTAGGGCTGGGCTATTGGTCAACCATGGGCTTGATTGTCATGCCCCAGGCTTTGAAAAATATGATTCCTAATATTGTCGGCAACTTTATCAGCCTGCTGAAAGACACGACATTGGTGTCCATCATCGGACTGTTCGACGTTCTCGGCATGTTACGCTCGGTCGGCAAAGATCTGCCGTGGCTTGGACTTCACAAAGAGCCGCTGGTTTTCGGTGCGATTATGTTTTTTTTGATCTGCTTTGTCATGTCAAAATACAGTCGTCATCTGGAAGTAAAGCTCTCGACTGACCACAAGAATTGATCTGAAAAACGACAGGGTAACAGACATGATAGATACAAAAACGCAGGAGACACAGAAGACCAGGGAACACCTGGCATCTGCCGCATCGACCGAAGTTATCATTGACTTCAACAAGGTCAATAAGTGGTACGGAGATTTCCATGTATTAAAGGACATTGATCTTACTGTGCACCAGGGGGAGCGGATCGTGATATGCGGCCCTTCAGGGTCGGGAAAATCAACCCTCATCCGCTGTATGAACCATCTTGAAGAGCATCAAAGCGGCAGCATTGTTATCGATGATATAACCCTCAACAAAAACCTTAAAAACATTGATCATATTCGCACTGAAGTTGGTATGGTGTTTCAAAATTTCAATCTATTTCCACATTTGACTATTCTAGAAAATCTCACCCTGGGCCCCAAGTGGGTTCGAAAAATATCTAAAGTCGAGGCTCAAGCGACTGCTATGAAGTATCTTGAGAGGGTTAATATCCCCGAACAGGCCGATAAATTCCCAGGACAACTTTCCGGCGGCCAGCAGCAGCGCGTGGCCATCGCTCGCTCTTTGTGCATGAACCCCAAAATTATGTTATTTGACGAACCGACCTCAGCGCTTGACCCGGAGATGATCAAGGAAGTTCTTGATGTCATGATTGAGCTTGCTGACACGGGAATGACGATGGTCGTGGTGACCCACGAGATGGGTTTTGCCAAGATCGTCGCTGATCGTATAATTTTTATGGACGAGGGGGTTATCGTTGAGGAGAATGACCCTAACGAGTTTTTCCACAACCCCCAGCATGAGCGAACCAAGGAATTTCTCAGCCAAATACTCTGATCTTCTAAAAACTCGGTAAGAACATGATGAATCCAGCTTCACCGTTGATCACTACTTAAAATATAGGAAAATCAAAGTGAATATTTTACATATCTCCGATTTACATTTTGGAACACGTCACTGGGATGGTAATAACAAAATACTGCTTAATAAAATAAACTCGTATCCTGCAGATTTAGTTATTAATACGGGTGACAACACCACTGATGGGCTTGAAAGTGAATACCAGGAAGCGGGAGAGTTCTTAAATGGAATGACCTGTAAAAACGTTGTCTCTACGATCGGCAATCATGACAAAAGGAATATGCGGGCATCAGCATATTACAAGAAATACATCGACAATAATGAAGTCATTTCGCCATCAAGACCGGAACTGACGACCAAGAAGGATCTTTATTTAGAACGGGATATTTCAAAAACAGAAAATTATTTCACTGATCATAATTACATTAAGCTAGTGACTATTGATGAGATGACAGTGCTGGTTATCTGTATAGATTCCACTATCCTTTACGAAGATGAAGGCTTTGTTGAAGCAGAAATTTTAAAGAGTATCTCCGAGAAAATCGGTCAGATGAAATATGATAAGTCCATGATGTTGATTCACCACTCGATTCTGACCATGGATGCTGAAGCGCTCCGGAATTCCTTCCATGTCACTGATTTTATCCGGGAAAATAATATAGATGATGTTTTCTGCGGCCACACCCACCGACTTGATTTGAGAAAAAGCACCGATCTCCGTTTTAACAGTTCTTTTACCCAATACATGGTTGGTTCACTATCCTCAAGCAACCTTATGGGCAATGATAATCAGTTTTTATATTTGGAAAATTGGGGCACTGCTGCGCTGCGGGTTCATTTGATAAAAATTCATCTTGATGGTGATGTGATGAGTTTCATTGAAGAATTAATTTAGGACCTGTGACTTACTCCAAGAGCAACTAAAGTTTCTCCGGCCCTGAAATAATTCTTTTCCCAGCAGGTATGAATTAAAAAAGGAACCTCGTCCAATTCGGCAATCTTGATCTCCATTCCCTCTGGTGCATGTTCCTGAGCATAGCGAAGCAGACCCAGATTGGTGGACATTTTGCGTAAACTGCCACAGATTCCAATGACTTTCAGTGTTGCCATATCGTTATCCGTTTCCGGCTTTCCTGTCCTATTGCACAGAATCTCAGCCTGCTTCCGAACAGTATTGTTCGCTTCGCTAAAAATTAGTCGATAACTCCCTGACTGACCAGCGCTGCACGTAAAGTTTCAACCCGTTTTTTATTGACCCCAAAGTCCGAGTAACCGACCCGGGCAGCAGAACGAACTGCAATAACCCCCTGCTCCGATCGCAGCAGAAACTCTAAATCATCGACAAAACCAAACAGGGCACTGCGGCATTCAGCGTGCAGATATTCGCTGGTCACAGCAATGATCTTTGTCCTTGGCAGGAGATCGACCTGCTGCCGCAGTTCTTCCCAAGCCACAGATGCCGAACCCTTGATCTTGAACGGGGAGAGCTGCTGTTTGGTATTGGTAGTATCAGTCGAAACACAATTTGGTGATGAAGGACAGGGTTTCAGCTGAGCATTCTGTGCTCCAATACTGGTATTGCTGCAGGCCGCAAGCAAAATTGGTAGCAATAGCAAGAATGGTTTGGCAATGCGATTGTTATTGGTCATTCGTTTCTCCTAAAATTGTCCTCAAGCGGGATCAGCCCTGCTGAAGGTATCTGCAGTTGAAAGAATTCCGAACAGATAAACCAGTTTCAAGTGTAGCAGCTCTGTGCTCTCAACGTCCAAAAGAGTAAAGATTTTGTTGAGTCGGAATTTGTGAAGTTCCGGCTTTTTGATGATCCACAATTCTTCGACCTGTTCGTTTGAAGCGCACCTGTGCGCCTCGATCCCATTTTGGATTCTAAAAAACCATATCATCATTCCAAAATATACGGCATGTCGACACCAATACTGACCTCCAGGCTGAGTTGTTGTATATTAGTCGTATTGGTCCTAAACAAAGTGTTCTGTGACTGTATTTTTAAACTAAATCAGTTCATTACGGAAAGGGAGAAAATTCATGGATAAAAAACTTGAGCAGCTTTTTTATGCCGTCCTTGGTGGTGCCTTGGCAGTTAAAGAGAAGATCGAGACCAGCAATGAAGAGATCAAGAACTGGCAGGGAAAAAGCGAGGAGAATGCCCGTACTTTTTTTGACGAGATGGCCCAACGCGGTGAAAAAGAGAAGGAGCAGTTTAAAGGAATGCTCAAAGACATCCTTAAAGAGATCGTCGAAGAGATGAACCTGGCAACGAAGGGT
>Ga0307989_1001987_pt1 | contig 10091 bp, 4 predicted proteins | sample EllFjometagen185_FD_203164 | JGI IMG/M metagenome (GOLD analysis project Ga0307989, IMG submission 203164) | Marine microbial communities from Ellis Fjord, Antarctic Ocean - #185 | ecosystem: Environmental > Aquatic > Marine > Unclassified | place: Southern Ocean | collected 2014-10-08 | reverse complement strand
ATGGTAAATCTTTTTTTGGCATTTAGTTAAAAATTAAAAATTGCATTAGCTTTTAAAACCTCGAACGCAATCTTCTCCTCTCGCGCAAAGAAAGATTCTGCTCGCGGTAAAAGCTGGTGGAGTGAATGTTTGAATATTTCGAAACATTCAACAAGATTCCTGAGACCACGAAGCTGGTGACCAGAGAGCTCCCGCCGTAGCTCACGAAAGGCAGAGTGATTCCGGTGTAAGGCAACAGGGCAATATTCACGCCAATGTGCACGAAAGCCTGCCCTGCCAGCGCAGTCGAAAGTCCCACCGCCACGAGCTGCCCGAAACGGTCAGGTGCTGCTGTGGCGATCTTGAATCCGCGGTAAGCGATCAAAAGGAAAAGACCGGCAATTATCGTGCTTCCAAAAAAGCCGAAAGCCTCACTTGTGGCGGCGTAAATGGCATCAGATTGCACTTCGGGCAAATAACCAAAACGCTGAGTAGCCCCTTCCAAACCTTCACCAAAAAAACCACCTTTGCCCACTGCGATCAAACTTTGTTTCACCTGAAAACCGATTCCCTCCGGATCAATCGAAGGATCGAGAAAAGCGGCAAAACGATCTTTGACATAATTTAGACCTCCTAGATTTACGACCAAAACCGCGAGCGAGGCGGCGATAATTCCACCAATCGCGATGTGTTTTATTCTCGCGCCTGCTGCGAAGTAAATCGCTGTGGCGATTAGGGTGATGACGAGAGTTGATCCAAAATCAGGCTGCAAAACAAGCAAAAAAACAATGATTCCAAGGATGACAGCGAAGGGAATAAATCCATTTTCCACCGTTGCAATCGCATCGCGCCGACCCTCCATCCAGCGTGCGAGATAAAAAATCAATCCTAGTTTTGCAAATTCCACTGGTTGAATGGAGCTCAGGATTGGAATATTCAGCCAGCTCTGACTTGTTCCCCATCCAGTCGAGAGTCCCGGCAAAAAGAGTGCGACGAGCAAGATTATGCTTCCGATGAAAAGACCCGGTGCGGCTTTGTGCCAGAACAAATAAGGAATCATGGTTGCGATGAAGCCGAGCGGAAGGGCGATGAAAATATTTCTCACTTGCCTCCAAAAATAAAAATCGTTGCAATTTGCATCGATGAGTCCGCAATTCACGCCTTCTCGCATGTAAACCTGATAACTTTCGTAAACGCTGGCAGAGGAAATCATGACAAGTCCGAAGACTGCGAGTCCGAGGATGGTTATTCCCAAGATATGGTCGAAGGGGTAGCGGGGTCGGAGGCGGTTGGTGATCACTCTTTGAAGTATAAAGTGGAAAGTGGAAAGTATAAAGTGAAAACGTAGAGATGCCCCGGTGGGGCGTCTAAATCCGGCAGAGCAGGGAATTTTAAATTTCGAATCCCCGTTTTCACGAGGACAAGCTTTAAAACAATTTTGAATGTTTTAATTTCTTAATTTTGTTGGGCTTAAAGACTGGGTTTTCAAAATTACGGTAAGTTCATTTGAAAATTTTTCATGAAGGTTTAATTATAACTCAAGTATTTTTTCTTTAATTTGTTGCGAAAGTTTTTTGATTGCGCGAAAATTGGCGAGCTTTCGAATTTTTGAAGAAAGTTAATAACGTCTCTGAGGTGAGTAAAGTTGGGAGGGTTGCAAAACAAAGAATCCTGAATAACCTTATTAACGTTAGAAACCTTAGAAACTTGCCCACAGGGCATCCTGCTTATGAAATACAAAATTTTCTGTTTCCTCGTGATTTTTTTGACCACTTTCTCTGTTGCGATTGCGGGAGTGGTGGATCATCTTGTGATTTCTGAGGTTCAGACTGATTCGATTGACGGTTCAGGTGGGACGAAAAATGATTTTATCGAAATTTATAATCCGACTGGTTCGGCGATTGATCTTGTCGCTGGTGGTTTTCGAGTCGAGCGGTGGACGAGTGGGGGCACGAAGTCGATTGTGCTTCGTTTTGGTGACACTGGCGATGCCAGTTTTCCGGGTGGCAGTTCTGTTTCGGCTTACGGTTTTTATTTGATCGTGGACTCAGATGCGGATGATGCTGCTTTGAAAAGCTCTGCGGATGCGCTTGTCTCTCGGACTTTCGCACTCAGCAATGATGGGGCGGTGGCGCTGGGGACGGCTGCGATGAGTGATGGTCCGACGGATTCGGATGTGGTTGATTTCATCGGTTGGGGTGAGAATTCTTTTTTCGAAGGTTCTGTGTTTTCTGCGAATCCGGTTGGAGGCAGTTCGCTGGAGCGGAAATCTGGTGAGACACATGATGTCGCGCGTGGTAATGGGCAAGACAGCAACAACAATTCCACAGATTTTTTCATTCAAACAAGCCCCAATCCGCAAAACACTGAAAGTTCTCCCGAAAATCCTGCGCCCGTGGCTGTTGTAAATTCTGCTCCTGCGGTTCCGACAGAGCTTTTGCCGAGTGCGACGACGAATGCCAAAATTTTCTCGGCGAAGTTTTCTGATTCGAATGGTGATGTTGGCACGGTTGAATTTCGGGTGTTTTTAGTTTCGCCAACGGATTGTTCCGCGGAGGAAAATTTAACCGTGAGTGGGAGGTCGGCTTCCACAGCTTCAGGTGCGGTCGCGAGTTTCACTCCCGACGTGCTTGCTGATGCTGCGTATTTCTGGTGCGCGCGAGCGAATGACGGTGCTGAAAATTCAGCTTGGACGGCGGTGCAAAATTTCACGCTGGACACTGTTGCGCCTTCTTTTTTCGAGGGTTCAGCACTGCTGGCGACAGAGGGTGATGCGAGTGTCGCGCTGACTTGGCCGGTGGCGGAGGGGGATGTGGAGAAATATTTTTTGCGAGTTGGCGGTGGTGAGGCGGAAAATTTGGGCAAGGCAAACAGTTTCACGAAGTCGGGTCTCACAAATGGTCAAGAATACGAATTCTCGCTTGTGGCGGTTGATGCTGCTGGGAATGAGTCGGCGGCGATTGCGACGGCTGCGACGCCTGTGGCTCCACAGATTTTCACGACGGCTGTTGCTGGTGAGATTATTTTGAATGAGGTGGCTTGGGCGGGGTCGACGGTTTCGAGCAGTGATGAGTGGGTTGAGTTGAGAAATACGACGAGCAACAAGATTTTTAATCTTGCGGACTGGACTCTCGCAGGAGCAGCGACGGGTGGTGGAGATTTCACGATTGGCAGTGGGGTGATTCAGCCGGGAGCTTATTTCCTCATCGCGAATAATTCGGCAACGCATTCTTTCTCCGGTGGAGAATCAGTTTTGGCGATTGAGCCTAATTTTTTTAGCTCCAGTCTTTCACTCTCCAATTCCAGTTTTCAGATTTCCTTGCGAGACTCAGCTGATAACGAGATCGATTCGGCAGGGGATGGTGGTGAACCTCCGTCCGGCAGCTCCGGAGATTTGTTGGCAAGCATGCTGCGTTTGCCAGATTTGAGCGCTTGGGTTTCAGCGAGTCATGCGAAGAATTTGGACACAGGAGTCAGCGATTTGGCGAGTCCAGCTGCTGATAATTTTTTCAGTCATGATCTTGCGCTTGTTGCACTTTCCATCAGTTCCAGCAATCCACTGCCCAGCGAAGCAGTTATTTTCACCGCGGAAATCAAGAATCAAGGTTTGGATTCGCAGAATAATTTCGAGCTGAAGTGGCTGAAAGATGATGTGGAAATTTCAAGCGAAACAATTTCAAATGCGCTCACGAGTTTTGGCGAAGTTGAAAAAACTTTCTCCCAAAGTTTCGCAAAAGGGAATTTCGTGATTGCGGTTCAAATCATTTCGAGCGGAGATGAGGAGCAAACAAATAATTCGAAAACACTTTCTCTCGCAGTCTCTGACCACCTTGTGCTTTCTGAATTTGTGCCGAACCCCGAGGGCTCGGACACCGAAAACGAGTGGATCGAAATTTTTAATCTCTCAGACTCTGTCATTGATCTCACAAATTTCACACTTTCTGCGCTCACGATTTCCAGTGGTTCTTTGTCGGCGAATTCGCATGCCTTTGTTTCGGCAGGAGATCAGACTGCGGATTCCGCGAATCGTCTCGCTTGGAGTGGCAATTGGCCGACGCTGTCAAACACTTCAGGAGAAGTGATTCTCAAAAATGCGAGCGGGGAAATAATTGATTCGAAAAGTTATTCGAGCGTTGTTGAAAAAAAATCTTTTGGCAGAAATCCAGAAAATATTGGCGAGTGGTTGGAATTTTTTCATCCCACGCAGGGGAGTCAAAATATTGAAACCAACAATATTCCAGTCGCACAAATTACTATTCAGGGAAGCGGAAACACGAGCGGAAGTTGCAGTCTTTTTGTGAATCTCACAGCGGAAGATTCCACAGATTCAGACTCCGATGAGCTGAGTTACGAGTGGGATTTTGGCGATGGAAATACTTCCGAAGAGGAAAATCCAAGCGGTTTTTATTTTTCACAGGGAAATTACGACGTGAAGCTCACAGCCACCGATGTTTTGGGAGGAGTTTCCGGAGAAGTGACTCAGGCTTTCACAGTTTCCGGTTGCAGCAGTGCCGGAGGAGGTGGAGGCAGCACTTGGACGACAAAAACCAAAACAGATGAACCGATTTTGGACTCAATTCCTGCGACGCGAGTGGAGGTGAAAATCACAGAAGTCTCCTTCGATTCAGCAGCAGACTGGATCGAGCTCAAAATGTTGAAAGATGGTAATGCGGGCAATGGTGCGGACATCAGCGGATTTTATTTCGAGATCGACAAACGCGTGAAAACAATTCCACGCAACACAAAATTAAAAACAGGAGAATTTTTATTGCTCACTTTTAAATCAAGCGAGACCGATTTCACGGAATCCAAAGACGGAGTGTGGGAAATTTTTTCCACCAAAAACGGAATCACAAAAACCGACGAACAAGTCACTTTGCGTGATTCCACTGGCGAGATCGAAGACGCCGTGGTTTGGGAAAATCGTGATGGCAAGTGGAGCAGGGGTGAGGATGTGGACGTCTTGGAAATTGTGACAGCGGGCGCTTGGAGTTCTGAGGAGTCGAAAGACGCGCTTGATTCAGGCAAAATTAGAAGAGAAGTTGTGTTTGCGCGTCATGATTCCGTCGACACTGATTCCGCAGCAGACTGGTTCATCACGCCGATGTCCACGCCCGGGAAAGAAAACTCAGCGCCACTCGTTCGTGCTGGAGATTTCAAAATTATTTTCACCGAGCTTCAGCCCAGAAACCCACAAGGAGATTTCGTCAAAATTGAATGCCCTGATTGTCTCGAGGAAATAAATTTGGCGGGCTTTTTTCTCAAGACTGGGAAAAATTCCGAAATTTTTCGTTTTCCAGCAGATGCGAAAATTTCTCAGGAAAAACCGGTCGAAATTTTTTTCGGAAGCGAAGAAGCAAAAAATTCAGACAGTATTTTTCATTCCATCTCCCGTGGTTTGGTCGCGAGTGATGAGTTGCTCACACTCAAAGATTTTGAAAATACGACTGCTGATTTCATCGGTTGGAGCAATCGTTTGAGCTCTCCAGTGAGTGATTCTGATTTGTCTCTGTCTGAGCTAGCCCAGCTCAAGAAGCATTTTCGAAATTCCGAGTGGGATTCAGCCGGAGCAGAGAGCTTGCTCGACTCCCGTGAAATTCAAGCTGGCGGAAAAATACTTCGCGTTAATTTTGCAGATTCAAATTCGGCAGCTGACTGGAAAATCGAAAACTTGTCAGAAGTTGATCAAAACAGTTTCATTTTCTCCAACAAGCTGCGCATCTCCGAGATTTTTCCCAATCCGGTCGGAAAAGATGCCGAAAATGAATGGTTTGAAATTGAGAATTTTAGCGCTGAAGACTTGAATCTTTTGGGCTGGAGCGTGAGCTCAAACAAAGCATTTCACGAATTTGAGGAAAACATCATTTTCAAAGCTGGGGAATTTAAAACTTTTCGCGGATTATTTTCGATTCGTAATTCAGGCGGGACATTCATTCTCGCAGACCCAGAAGGCGAAATAATTCACAGCCTCGAATATCCTGAAGTCAGCGAAGGCAACTCTTTCGCCAGAACTTCGAAAGGTGAATTTCTCGAGACCGAAATTTTGACTCCCGAGGCATCGAACGGTTTTTATCGAATTCTGACCACGAGCGAAGATGCCGACGCAGATGGTTTGCCAGATTCTCGTGAGGCAGAGCTTGGCAGCGATCCAGAAAAATTCGACACGGATGAGGATGGTTTGCCTGATTTTTTCGAAATCCAAAAAAATCTTGATCCAAATTTGCACGACAGTTCTCCCGAGAACCTGACAGATTATCGCAGTGAACTGGCAGCACTTGCGAGTTCGAAGTTTGATTCTTCCGTCGATGAACAAAATGGCGTTTTTCTCACCGGCATCGGCATGCCCAGCGGAAAAATGCGGATTTACATTCAGTCCGAATTAAAAGTTATCGAAGTCCCCGTCGACGAAACAGGGCGTTGGAGCTACGTCCTCGACCAAACACTCGAAGCAGGCAATCACAATATTTTCACCCAACTCATCGACCCAGCAGGCTTCGAAGGAATCGCGAAAAAAGTTTTGAGCTTCAACTTCACAAAAGAATTCATCCCACCAGCCTTCGCCACAGAGCTGCGCCTGTCAGAGATCCTGCCCAACCCAGTCGGAAAAGATGCAGAAAATGAATTCATCGAAATCGAGAATTTTTCCTCGACCATCGCCGATCTTTCGAATTACAAAATCTCCGTCGGACGCAAGAATTACATTTTCCCCGCAAACACCACGATTCCAGCCGGAGAGTTCCTGCTCCTCCGCTCCGCAGAAACCAAACTCACACTGCCAAATTCCGGCAGCTCCCTCACGCTCGCACTTCTCACAGGACGAGTGATTTCGGAGCTGGTTTACCAAAAGCTCCGCGAAGGCTCCGCACTCGCCTTCGACAGCTCAGCCTACCGCGAGACCGTGGTCGCCACCCCCGCCGCGCCAAACCAGATTGTCGCGCGTTCAAAAAAGAGCAAGAAGAAAACTAACTCTTTCCAGAATGGCGATCTTTCAAACATGCTCAAAATCTCCGAAGTCTTCGCCAATCCGGTGGGAAGAGATTCCGCCGAGTGGATCGAGCTGTGGAATGCCGGAGAGACTTCCGTCAATCTCGGCAACTGGCGCTTGGACGATTCCGCAGGTGGGAGCAAAGCTTTCGTGATTCCCGACACCACCATTCTTCGCCCCGGCGAGTTTCACATCTTCCCCAAAGCGCTCACCAAAATCCAGCTCAACAACTCCGGTGACGAGGTGAGACTGTTTGATTTCACAGGCAAATTAATTTCGCAAGCAAAGTTCCACGGTTTTTCCGAAGGAGTGAGTCTGGCGCTCGGGGACTCGGGATTTCGCGAGACGGAGATCTCCACGCCAAATGCTCGAAGCGAGTTCGACGCAAAGGAGCTGGAGGGCAGAGTTCGTTTCGTGGGGGAGGAAGGTTTCATTTTGGAGAATTCAGCAGGGGAGTTTTTTGTGAAATTTGGAGAGGAGAGCCCGACTTTGTTGGCGCAGGCTTTGCTGCGGAAAGGCGGGGAGTGGAGGGTTTTTGTGAGGGGTGAGGGAGAGGATCTGACGCTCAAAAACTTCACGGTTGCCCCGAGTTTGCTGCGCAGTGATTTGGCGGGTCTGAGTTTCTCGGCGGCTGGGGCGGATGATTTCCGCTGGGTTTTCGCTTTGCTTATTTTCGCGGTGGTTTTCTTTTTCCTGCGTTTTTTTGGGATGCGGGAGGCGGTTGGTTTGTAGTGTGTAGTTGGTAGTTTGTAGTTCTTGGTTCGTTAATTCGTGAGTCACCTTCTATTTTCCAATCTCCACCTTTTATTATGGTAATCCTGTAATCAAGTAAAGTAGAAAGTAGAAGGTAGATGGGTGGAAAATGGAAACGTAGAGAAGCCCCGCTGGGGCGTCTAACTTCAAATCCTCTCTGTTACCCTCTCGCCAATAAACGAGTCAGAGGTTCTTTCTCAAATCCTCTCTGTTACCCTCTCGCCAATAAACGAGTCAGAGGTTCTGCCCCTTTTCAAAAGGGGCGGCGAAGCTGGTGCTGTTTAATTTCTCACGGGAAGTAGAGTGGGGATTTGATACGGCGAAGCTGGTGCTTTGTTCAAATTCCTCCCGGCTATCTCCTTGCAGAAAAAAGCACTCGTGCCTTTATTTCAGTGAAGATTACAAAGACGCACGTAGAGACGCATTGCAATGCGTCTCTACTGTTGCAGATTGTTTGTCTGAACCATGATTTTCTTGATTACAGGACTGCCTTGATGGTGAGTCTTTTGAATGTATCGAGAAATTCATAGAAATGATAAATTACTAATTACGTAACTACTAGCAAACAACCACTAAAAACCAGCCACCACACCTCTTGCAATGAAAGTACACATCTGCTAAGATGATATGAAGTACAAGCCAATAACTTAACCCATTTTATCATGAACATCCAACAAGACGCCTCGGAAGTTGTTTCGAGCAGTGCTGCGACAGGTCGCAGTGCCAAAAAGACTCGCTTTATCAGGGTCAAAACGCCTGTGGTTGCCAAGTACATTCGACCAGAGCCGGTGCTGGATCGTGCTACGGCTTATCTGGGTGGGCACGAGCGTCATGAAAAGAAGTTCAAAGGTGTGAAGGGTGTTTATTCTAGTCGTTTGATTTTATCCAAGATGAAGAAGATCAGGCTCTCAAATGAGAAAATTGAGAGGAAGAAGGCTGAGATTGAGGTTGAGAGGTTGAAGCAAAGTATTCAGACTGCGGATTTGGATGAGATGGTGCGTTCTAATCTGAAGATTGCGCGGGCTTATTTGTCTGAGAAGGAGTATCGGGACATAAGAGGTTCTTAGTTCGACTCAATTACGAATTACGGGGATGAATGTGCAATGTGCAATGTGCAATGTGCAATGTGCAATGTGCAATGTGCAATGTGCAATGTGCAATGTGCAATTACGATGATGTGCTTAGAAATTCTGGCATGACTAAAATATTCGCTTGGCTAGTTTTTAGTTCTAAGTTCTGCATTCTAAATGTCAACTTACGTTCTACGTTTTAAGTTCTAAGCTTTTTTCAATCTCCACAGCATTCATCGGACTCTCCGCCTTCACTCTCTCAAAATCAGTATTGAAAAAACCAAAGAAGAGCCAGAACAATGTTGAAGCTACTGTTAAAGTTACAAGCATCACTGGAGCACCTTTTTTTACCCAGTTACCCGGAGTAATCGCGAGAGATGCATCACCCGTTTGTTTAGCAATTCTTTCCGACAGCGTCACCACAAAAACATTCGCCGTCGAACCCAGATGCGTACCATTACCACCCAGACCCACACCCAGAGAGAGCGCCCACCAGAGGGGCGAAACGTGCAGACCCTGTGCTTCCATGCCGAGGATGATTGGGATCATTGCAGCGGTAAAAGGAATATTATCAATCATCGCTGAGAGAATAGCCGAAATCCACATCAAACCAATTGCTGCCGTAACAATGTCATTTTGCACAAAAGGAATTATGAACTGACCGATCCATTGCAAAAAACCAGAATGTTCAACTCCGCCGACGATCACAAACAAAGAAATAAAAAACATCAAAAGAGTGATCTCAACATCCTCAAAAGTTTTATCCATGTCAATTTTATGACCAAAAAGCATTAACAACGCCAAGCCAATTGCACTGACAAAAGAGGCTTCCCAGTGAAATTTACCGTGTACGATAAAGAGCACTACCATCAGAGCCATCACAGCGAGTGCGACATACCAAGTTTTTTTGTCTTTGACATGTTCCTTTTTTTCGAAATGAGGAAGTTCGGCTTTCTTCGATAATTCTTTTCTGAAAATAATTTTAACCACCAATAATGTTGTGATCCAAACAGCAATAACGATTGGACCCATGTGATTAACGAAAGTCAGGAAATCGATTCCTGCTGCTGAACCAATCATTAGATTCGGTGGATCACCGACGAGAGTCGCGATGCCACCAGTGTTTGACAAGATGGCGATAGTCATCAGATAGGGGATCGGAGAGACTTTCAGCGTGCTGCAAATTAAAATCACCAATGGGCCAAAGATAACAACAGTTGTGACATTATCCAGCAATAATGAAATCACGGTTACCGCAGTTCCGAGCATTGCCAAAAGCACAAACTGTTTGCCTCGAGAAATAT
>Ga0307989_1001986_pt1 | contig 10093 bp, 9 predicted proteins | sample EllFjometagen185_FD_203164 | JGI IMG/M metagenome (GOLD analysis project Ga0307989, IMG submission 203164) | Marine microbial communities from Ellis Fjord, Antarctic Ocean - #185 | ecosystem: Environmental > Aquatic > Marine > Unclassified | place: Southern Ocean | collected 2014-10-08 | reverse complement strand
GCTATATAGAATTGTTTTACAATCGCAAGAGAAGACATTCTTCGATTGGTAACAAAAGTCCCATGGCATTTGAAGCTGCCATGGCTGTCCCTTAACCGAGGTGTCCGTTTTTCTGGGGGAAGATCAGATACCGCTCGTCGATGATATCTTGAGTGGCAGTCAAAATATCGAAGTTTTTGGGTTCTCGAACCTTACCTTCTTAATCTATATATCTGCAATATTATATGTCTCACCAATTCTATCTGGGATACTATTAATACTTCAAAAAAAAGCGGGAATAATTATAAGCTACGTACAAACACCATTTAGATTGTTTTTAATTATTCAACCTTCGATCTTTTTTATTTTATGGCCATTAAACGAATCCCTTTCACAATCAACAGCATTGTGGCTTGGATTTAGTTTGGTTTTTATTTCAGAAATTGTCAAAATATCAACTTTAGCTGTGTGGAATAAACAAAGGGCGGCGTAGAACAAATCGCTTGAGAGTGACTTGCGTGTACGCTGGCGCGCCCACCCAAGCCCCACAGTTCAAAACGTTACATGGAATAATTAATGAAGATCATTTACGCTAATATTATTTGGTATGTAATAACCATTTTGGGGTTGTTGGGCGCTGCATTCAATAGGCATAGTTCTTCAGATTGGGAAAATATGTCTGATGTAACAACAAACTATGACATTGTATTTGGTTGCTTGGCTCTTTACCTTATAATTTGCGGAGGTGGTCTGTTATTGAAACGCAGATGGGGTTTTGCACATGCTGTTTCTGTAAACGCAACGCTAACCCTTATTCCTCTTGGAATTTTTATTGCATCCTTGGCAATAGCATTGCCAACCCTAGACTTAATATCAATATTTAAAGCCAACTTTATTAATTTATTATACGGAACTGTAAGTCTTATTTTTTGGATTTCAATTATAAAAGTTAAAAGAAAACTATTTCAGTAACTAGCATGTAACCAATCACTTGTGTGGGACTTGTGTGTACGCTGGCGCGCCCACCCAAGCCCCACAGTTCAAACGTTAGAAGGACAAAATAAACATATAAATGAATCTTAAAGAATCCATAAAAATAGTTAATGCCAATTTAATATTCGTACCTCTTTTAGCATTAAGTAGTATTTTTATATTCCCCTCTTATTTTATGTTCTTAGTAATTCTAATGTTCGTTTTAGATCCAATTGCTTATGGAAAACTGGTAGGAGAAACAATTGATTTACCCAAAACAACATGGTGCAGTCTCTTCAACGTACATTGGAAGAACTATCTGGTTGTAGGTATAATAACAGGGTCACCATTGATTATCATGAGCTTCTTTTATGATGATATGAACTATATTCAGAAAACAACGATAAAAAATTTACTCGGATTTATTATTAGTTGCTTAACTATCTACATATGGCCCTTGGTTTTTATAAATAAAGAAATCAAACCTCCCATTTTTCAAGGAATTAATATTTTATTGAAAAACATAAGAATAAGCACTCCATTAATCTTGATAACTTTTTTTATGTTTGCCCTTAAATTTTTAGTTGAATTGTCCTTGATAAAGTTAATGCCATTAACTAGTTTTAAAGTATTTCTCATTTTTATTGCACCTAGAACCATCAACGTATATTTAGAGTTCATAATACTTACTTCGGCTACCATGTTTATAAAAGAACATGCTAATAAACTGATAAATCAACAAGAGTTAAATGAATAAATAAACTTCTAACAATCGGCTGGAGAGTGACTTGCGTGTACGCTGGCGCTCCCACGCAAGCCCCTCAGCCAAAGCGTTATGAGGAAAAACGAAAGATGAAAAATAATATAACCAGAACCTTCTTGGTATTTGTAATACTCTTTTCAATCTACAGTTGTGAAACAAAAAATGAATATACCAAAATTGATTCTTCAGATAAAAGAATTAATATTGAAGGATTATCATTATTGCCCCCCCAAGGTGAAGGCTGGCATATCAAAAAGAAACACGCTGGATCTATACAATTCGCTAAATTAGGGGGCACAAAAGACCAGTCAATTGTTGGATTGGCAGAGTTGTCAAAACTTCCCGAAATTAAATCAAAAGAAGAATTTCTCGCACTAATATCAAAACAGAGGGCAGGAAAACCAACACCTAATCGCTTTGAAGTGGTTTTAAATAAAGAAGAGCTATCGAAAGAAAACAATGATTATTGTGTTCGTTTCCATACTATTCTAAAAGACTATGGTGCAAAAAATTTACCCAAAACGTCAGATTTCCTCATCACTGAAGATATTGGACTAATTTGCAGACATCCAGACAATAAAAAAATTGGTGTCACAATAGCATTATCTCAACGTACAAAGTCAGAGAATAAAATCAATAATTTCAAATCAATTGCTAATGAGTTTATCAGCGATGCTAAGTTTGTTCCATTTTCAAAGACTAATACAGAACTGGGATTAGCTGCATTTAGAGAACAAGCTTATGAAAAAGCAATTAAGAATTTCAATAAGGCAATAGCTGAGAACCCAAAGGATCATAGCGCTTATTTCTATAGAGGTTTTTGTTGTTATGATCAGAAAAATTACCCTTCGGCTTTGTCAGATTGGAAAAAGGTTATTTCCCTTAAAAAAGATTATATAGAGGCACATGTCAATATTGCCTCGATTTACTTAGAAAATAAAGATTATGAGCAAGCTCTTATTTATGTAAATGAGGCAATTAAGTATGCAAGTTCTTTAAGTGAAGAAGAACAACACAGTCGGGAAGTTCCTACTGCATATAAAATGAGGATGGAAATCAATTATGAACTAAAAGAATACGACAAGGTAATTCAAGACGGTCGTTATTTAGTTAGGTTAGGCGATCAAGAGTGGTATGTATATAACAATCTTGTTTCAGACATTGTAAATCATAGTACGGATATTGATAGAACAGAATGCGTTGCTCTTTTAAAGAAAGCAGAAGACCTGGCTTCAGAGGAAGAGTGCTTCGCTTATATTAATACAACATATGGAGAGCTTTTTTCAAAACTTGATGAAAGCAACAAGGCACTCGATTATTTCAATAAAGCCTTCAACCAATCTAATGACCCAATACATAAAAAAGAAATAAAAGAAAAGATTTCTAAAATAAGACCATAATAACTCTCATAACAAATCGCTTGAGAATCGACGCGCTTAAAATCGCGCGCGTCTCAGCTCAAACGTTATTAAAGATAATATCAAATAAGACAATGCATAGATTTCCTGAAAACATATGTCCATTTTGTTCCCATGATTTTCTTCAAAGAGAATATATTAAAGTGTACTCGATAAAACTTTCCGAAATATGTCCGAGTTGTAAGCAACCGATTCAGAGAAATAAATTTGGAATCCCAAGAAAAGTCGGCATGAAAAAGCTCATCATACAATACATTATTATTGCTTTCTTGTTTTGTTTTCTCATTTACTTATATTTTAATTCATAACCTGTCACTTGACTCGACCCGCTTAATCAGCGGGCCGGTCAGTTTATACGTTACATCATCAAAATGGGAGGTTCATTTTGGAACAAGCAACTGGATTGACTATTCTTGGCGGAGCTATCGGCTCTGCTAAAATCCTTGAGAAGCTATTAGGCCCGACAGCTGATTATCTTGGGGGAGAAATCAAGAATTATACTCAGAAAGGAATGAATAATTTGGGTCGTATTTTCACCCACGCTTCAAACACATTAGGCGATAAAATTGAGGAACCAGGTCAGATACCCCCAAAAGTTCTTAAAGGGATACTTGAGGAAGGGTATTTTTCTGAAGACCAGCTTGCTGGGAATTATTTTGGAGGTGTATTAGCATCCTCACGGACTGGAATTCAAAGAGATGACCGGGGAACTTCTTTCATTAAATTGATTGGACGCCTTTCCACATACCAACTAAGAACACATTTTGTTTTCTATGCTATTCTAAAGCGTATATGCGGTGGGCGGCAAGATAATTTGGGTGTTGCTATTGAACGACAAAAGTTCAGAATTTGGATACCATTTCCTGTTTTTTCAAAGGCAATGGATTTCCAGCCAAGTGAAAATCCAGATGTGTTACTCCCACATATAATGAATGGTCTATCGAGAGAGGATCTTATCGATGGTTCATGGACTATGGGATCGACTGAAGATCTTAAAGAGAGCGAGGATCTAGAAATTGATTCCAGCGGGATAATATTCAGGCCATCTGCAGTAGGCTTAGAACTCTATCTATGGGCTCACGGTAAAAATTCAGTATCAATTAGTGATTTTCTATCTGCCAACTTCAGTACTATGCTGTTAGATGATATATTAATTCCTGAAGGTGCAAAATCGTATGCACCGGATAAAGCAAATTAGAAAAGATGTAACAACCACATACACTTGATTCGCAGGGCTTTCGCACCGCTCTCAAGTGATGTGGAGCGTTATACAAAAAAATGAAAATAATCTCAAAAAACGATTCAGCAAGTTGGTGCAAAAGAAACAAAATTCAATTGAATGGCAAGCGATTGCCGGAATTGAAAATAAGCTAAAAAAGTTTGTTTGTCTCTTCCGGAAACTATTTCTAATATATTTAGGAGGGAAACAATGACTAAACCAAATGATTTGAATTGTGCCAGACGGAAGTATCTTTTTGTTAACCTTTTTGTCATTCTGCTGGTTCTATTGCTGGTACCCGAAATCGGTTTTTCTAAAACCATAACGCGTAGCTGCAAAGGGGCTGAGATGATTCAATACGAGATCGATGGCAAAAAGTACACGCATACAGAGCCCTTTCGCTATAACGGCACAGGTACGAGCAAGGGGACGGTGCCCAGTCCAAAAAAGGCCCGGGAGCGAGCCTGCAAAGCGGCTGCGGAACAGGCAGCCCGTGCTGCCAACCGGGATCAGTTGTTGAACAAAGTTTGTGCAAAGCATCCAAATAACAGCGGCCGCGTACTTTTTGTGGGCGGCATTGGCAGCAGCAAGGGAGTTAAAAAAACTCACAGCGTTTCTAACTCACCGTTATCGAATGAATTTCAATGCAAAAATGGGCGACTCTATCATAAGCCGATTTGCGGAGATGGTAAAAAAGAGGGATTGGAAGAGTGTGACAATGGGCATAATAAAAACTCGGATACCATATCGGATGCCTGTCGTACCGATTGCACACTGGCAGACTGTGGTGATGGTGTTACCGACAACGGTGAAGAATGTGACGATGGAAGTCGAAATCATGATGAGATTCCTGGCGCCTGCCGGACAAATTGTAAACGCCCTTATTGTGGAGATGGTGTACTGGATTATAATGAAGGTGAAAGGTGTGACGACGGCAATAATGATCCTAAAGACGGATGCTACCAGTGCCAGGAGGAATAGTGTTCAGCCAAAAAACAATTTAAATACGGGGCCAAGTCTCTATTTGAGCTTTGTTGCATTTAACAATAAACTTCAACAAGTAAAATACTGCGGATAATACCGCAGGTTTTGGTGTTATACAGAAAGAATTATGGATAAAAATCAAACAAATTTTATCTGTGTATTAAAAACTGGCAAAACGCATGAATACGATATGGCGGCTAATGCCCTTCAAGATAACGGTATCCCTTTTTATAAAGAACAAGAAACAAGTAGCGGCCTTCGTTTAGCAATGCCATTTCAATCAACAATGGGATCGGGAACTTTTTTTTCTATCCTCGTGCCGGAAAAGGCAATTGAAGATGCCAGAAACATTCTCAATGAACTTCCTATTGACGTAACAACTGCTCCTGACTTATGGCATTTCAATCCCAATAAAAAAGCAAAGCGTTTCTGGAAAATATTTATATGGATTAATCTTGGAATAGGACTATTGTTTCTAGGCCTTAGTTTAATTAACACTTAAATGTATAACGAATCGCTGGAGAAATCGACGCGCTTAAAGCTGTGCGCGTCTCAGCTCCAGCGTTATCTGAAAAAAAATGAATAATTATATTCAAATTGTTGATAAGATTTTCACACGACGGGGTAAACGCTGGCGCATTTACCCGCGTCTCACCTTAAACGTTGTGCAGAGATATTATGAAAGATAATTGCATAGATGAATTTGAGTGGTTTGACGAATGGTGTGATCTTCATTACGAGCTCATCGAGCACAAAAAATATCCTGAGCTTGTAGAACATTGTCGTAAAAGATTTGAACGAGACCCTCAAGATGAGCATGGTGTTGAAGCTCTGGCAGAGGCACTTGTTCTCAATAAACAATATCAGGAATCAATCGACATGTTGACGCCTCGCTATATGAAAGACCCTGAGCACCCATTGTATGAACATGCAATCTTGGATGCATTATTCGGAATGGGTAAATCAACAGAGGATTTTTCATGGAAATTAAAGCCCAAGGTGTCAGAGATTTCTCAAGATACACTTAATGTTTGTTTTGATTATCTCAAACCAAAGCGGAAGCCCAGATCGGTAAGTGATATGTATATTATGTTCATCATCGGAGGTGGCTATGTCCGCTTTACAGAAGATGAGCTTTTTCAGGCATTAATTGATGACAAAAGATTTTATGTGTCCTGCGATAATGTTTATGAAGAAGGTATTTCAATTGTACGAAAACAGGAAAAATAGGCACAACCAGAGCATCCAGCGTACGCTCCTTACGTCGCGCCGCTAATGCAGACCGTTAGAGGTATAAAGATTTGAACCTAATAAATCGAAAATTAGTTACCATTGTACTATCAATATTTATAATGATGTTCATTATTATAGCGGCTTTTTTTATAGATCAGTTGATTCTTCAAAACGCCTTACAAGACGTGACAGAAATAGAGAATTTATCCCCGGAGGATAAACGGAAAATTGCTCACAGGGTGTTGAAGCGTCCGATTAGTTTTCATCATGATGCGTATATAATACTTATTGAGTATGGTAATGAAGAATCTATCCCTTATCTACTTAACGGCCTAAAATGGTATGACTTTTTTAACCATGATGGAGATTTTACCGCTTGTACAAAGGACCATTGTTTAGAAGCATTACGACGCATTACAGGTAAAGATTTAGGAACAAATTATTCAGATTGGAAGAGTATCGTAAACCGCAAACAAAAAATTGAAGCGGGGGCGAGATAATCGTCGGCTTTTTAAAGAAGATCATTTACTTAAACATGTTTCTTCATTAACTAGTCTATTTTATGAAATAGGGAAACTTTATGTCCACGGGCATTTCTTGAGAAAATCTATAAGTCAATACAACTTCGAATTTGAAAATGAAATGATTGAAAATTATGTAACGGGATTTGACGATAAATAACAACGTACGGTAGATTTTAGAGGAACAAATCCATGGTGACAGATTAAACAAAATTGAAAAATCAACGGGTTTAAAACCTGACAGGACTGATCTTAGGCAATATGAAAAAATCTGGGATGCTGCTGGAACTCCTTTTGCTGTTTTTCAAATGAGGCCGTTTGACCTTGAGCCTCTCACTGGTGGGAGGTGGGTTGATTTGTCTTAAAGAAATATAATTTGTGATTTAAATAATTAGTTGGTGCTATCCTTAAATTGTAATTAAAGGAGATAAAAATGAACAAAATATTTCAATCATTTTCTTTACTATTCATTGGCTTATTTATTTTTGTGCTTTCCGCTGTTGCATGGGGGAGTGATAGCATCCGTGGGCCGGTTACTGTGTGGGATGATATTTCTTCACCAACGCCTTTTGACGTTCTTGATATGGCTGTTGATATCGCCGCCTTTTTCAAAAGAGTTCAGATCTATAACGAAATCAAAGCAGTGGAAGACAAATTTCCTCAGGGAGTACCAATCGTTATCGAAGCCAATGTGATTCGTCATGGCAGTGAAAAGAAGGTTCTTTCTCATTTTGAAATTCAGAGAACCTGGGTTGGCTTTCGTAACCGGCCCATGCCGAATCTCGGCGTTAAAAATTTTAACGGGCTGGTTCAGATATCCTCTGTGGGAACCGGACCTACACTGCGAGATTTTCCAGGGGTTAAAATCATCCTCACCCCGGCCAGCCAGGATGTGGATATGTGCGGGGCGGTTCATCTGGGGGTGATTGCTGAATTCTCTGCCGGCGGGAGCGATCATCGCATTACCATGCCTGATAAATTTGTTAAATGGGACCATAATACCTTTAATATTCTTAAACTTGAGGATGGAAGGGCTAGTAAATACGGCCTTTTGGTGGCACGACGACCCTATGAAACTTATATCTTTTATCCGGCACAGGAAGGGAGGCATCACATTGGGGTTACTGTTGGTGGTATGCGCGATACAGCCGTTGTCAATATCAGTCCTGCAAAGCTAAATTATCTGGAACTCATTCCCAACTGGAACTCCTTGGCAAGCGGAAATCTGAACTTGAAAGCCATGGCGCACTACAAAGGGGAATGCCGACCGCCCATGGATGTCACCGATCAGGTACAATGGAGTAGCCAAACGACCCTTGAATCGCAACCATTAAAACTGGAAGTTGTCGCCCCCTCTAATTCTTCCGGCCAAGTGGCGTTATGTAAATCCGTTCCTTTACAAGCCTTTTTAATTAACAGTCCCGGTAAAAAGATGATTTTTGCCCACTATAAGAATTTTTCCGCATCCCTTCCCGTTGATGATAGCCAGACTCAGTCACCGGTGAACGTCACCAACCACGCCAATCTGATCTGGTCCACCGGTAGTCCCGTTTTCCAGGCCACCAGACTGGGCAATTTTTTTGTAACTGCAACGGACGGTATCTCGGGATTAAGTGCTTCTCTTAATCTTGAAGTAGTTCCCCCGACGGATGTGCCTTTATACCCACTGGCGTCTATACAAATTCCCGGCAAGCTTGTGGTGGAAAAAAGTGTTAACCTCACAGCCACGGCCTTTAGCTGTAATGGAATGGTGACTGCCGCCGGGTTGAAGTGGCTCTCTCTGACTCCGGGACTACTGGACTGCACGGCAGGGGGTGCCTGTACGGCACGCAAACCCGGTACGGCCATGGTCGCCCTGCTTCAAAACGGAAATTTTATTATTCAACGCGGCATTACCATCGTTCCCAAACCGCAGACATCGTCAAGCCTGGCCGTAAAAGCCAAACTAGAACAGGACTGGCGCTCTGGCAGCGATGAAGCTTTTTTGACTTCTCTTTACAAAAGTATCCTTGATCGCAATCCGAAAGAGGAGGGGCTGCGCCACTGGGAGAGATGGCTTAAAAATGGCAAATCCCGGGAATGGGTCATGAAAAATTTTTTCAGTTCATCCGAATACAAAATCCGCAACAAGAGCGATGCCGAGTTTATCCGTGATCTTTACCAGGCCACAATGGGTCGGGAACCGACCGAACAGGAGACAGCTGCTGCCCTTTCCCGGCTAAAAAATGGAACTGCCCGAACTACACTTTTGGCCGGCATGGTGAAAAACAGCGGGAACTCCAAGCCTTTGGCTGATGACAATGTGGTGAAAATGGGAAAGGAAAAGTTCAAGGTCAAACTCGGTGACAACAATAAAGTGCTGAAGGTCAACGGACGACGCTGCTGGCCGCGGAATTATATCACCCCGTCACTGGAGGATCGACGTCACTACGGTCTATGCGATCGTATCCAGAGGCAACTTAAGAGGGAGTAAGCCTGATCCTAGGGCATTTCAGAGATGAAATTGGGGTCGTCTATGAGAAAGTAAGTCAAGAACAAACAGTTTTCCATTAACAAGAAAGTCATTTTTCTCGCTTACGGTCTCCGCTAATCGGCACTTGCAACCTTATTCTTTTGAAACCCATTTTATCTGTCTTAACGGATCTTGTTTTATCGAAAGCAATTAAGAGTGTATAAGTATTCCTCAGTCGCCTATCTGAACTCTCTATCCATATCAAATCATTATTTGCCATGGAACGGGTTACGATAAATTTAAAGAATAGAGGGAGGGCTAATCGGACCATTGAACTTTATTATCCAAGTAAGATGGATTAGTTACGACCCCGAATTGAGCTCTCTTCCCTCGCCTGTAAGACCGTTATCATCTTTTGACGGGATTCATCCCCGATGGCCACTTGAAAATCCCCCACCTGTGGCCGGGTCAAAATCCCCCACCCTCAGACAGCAGAACGGTTGTAAGTTAATCCAGTTTCTTTTTTAATGCAAGTCTTTTAGAAGCTTCTTT
>Ga0307989_1001985_pt1 | contig 10097 bp, 5 predicted proteins | sample EllFjometagen185_FD_203164 | JGI IMG/M metagenome (GOLD analysis project Ga0307989, IMG submission 203164) | Marine microbial communities from Ellis Fjord, Antarctic Ocean - #185 | ecosystem: Environmental > Aquatic > Marine > Unclassified | place: Southern Ocean | collected 2014-10-08 | reverse complement strand
CATTCCGACCAAAGGATCAGAAATTCGAGGTTGCTGATGCGTCCATTCGAAGAGATCCTGAGTGGATACCGGATATTTCAGAACTGTGGGTTGGGAAAGTCACAAGACGTCGGTTTGTGAAGAGCTTTTTCGCTAAGCTAAAGGAAAAACAGGAGGTAAGTGAATCAGAAGAAGACCGCTTGGATGAAATCATTGATAATGTATACGATTTGCAATCATATCCATTTACTGCTCTTGAACTTTCAAGAACTGTAGATGAACAGGATGTGGCTGATGTTTTTGTTCGCATCAACAGTCAAGGAACAACTCTAAATCAATCAGATTTCATCCTGACACTAATGTCTGTGTTTTGGGATGAAGGGCGTGTTGAATTGGAGGAATTTGCTAGACAATCAAGAATCCCTTCTGAGGTCGGTCCAACTGCATACAATAACTTTCATCAACCAGATCCTGATCATCTTCTCAGAGTAGCTATTGGGCTTGGATTTAGGCGTGCACGACTACACTACGTATATAACATCTTACGTGGTAAGGATCTTGAAACTGGTAAGTTTTCCGATGAGAGGCGCAATTCACAGTTTGCAGTACTGAAGGAAGCTCAGGCATCTGTCCTAGATGTGCAGAATTGGCAAGACTTCTTTAAGTCGCTACTGGCATCTGGCTACCGTAGATCAGATATGATCTCATCAAAGACGGGATTAGTCTATGCCTATGGTTTCTATCTAATAGGAAAGCGTGACTACGGGATTAAAGAGTTTGAGCTGCGCAATGTGATTGCTCGATGGTTCTTTATGACGGCATTAACAGGAAGGTATAGTTCATCTCCAGAGTCGATAATGGAGCAGGATTTGAACGATTTGCGTGATGTTAACAATGGTAAAGAGTTTATTGAGCTATTAGATCGAACTGTCCGTGATACTCTCACTGAAGATTACTGGAGTATTACTATCCCTAATAAACTTGCTACAACCGCCGCAAGAGGTCCATCTCTGTTTGCATATTATGCAGCTCTAAATCTACTAGGAGCTTCTGGTTTATTCTCTAACATCAAAGTATCAGACTTGATTGATATCGGTTTAAGAGCAAAGAAATCACCCTTGGAACGACATCACCTGTTTCCAAAGGCCTATCTCATTCGTGAGGGAATCACAGAGCAACGTGACACCAACCAAATTGCCAATTATGCACTGATCGAATGGCAGGATAATATTGCCATATCCGATAAAGCTCCAGCTGATTATTTAGATGAATACTTAAAACGTTTTAGCAAGGATCAGGTAGAGCAAATGTACTATTGGCATGCTCTCCCTGTTGGATGGCAAAATATGAAGTATGCTGATTTCCTGGAGGACAGGCGTAAGCTGATGGCAAATGTAATTCGGGATGGATTTGAGGCTTTACTTAATGAAAACCACAATAGTTCCAAATGGTGGCTATTTGGAAAGAAATAAGCAGGTATAATTATTGTAACGAAAAGACAAGTAATATCGAAACAGCGTGTTGAGGACCATGGCGAGGTTTACACGAGTGATCGCGAAGTGAACGCAATGCTAGATCTCGTTCATCAAGAAACTCAAAGAATTGATTCTCGTTTCCTCGAACCGGCTTGCGGAGATGGTAATTTCTTAGCCTCAATAATCGAAAGTAAATTGAAGATCGTCGAGAAACGCTATGGTAAATCACAGTTGGACTTTGAAAGATATGCTGTATTGGCTGTATCTTCCATTTATGGGATTGATATCCTGGAGGATAATGTCGAACAGTGTAGGAAACGACTATTCGATATCTTCGATAAAGACTACACAAGACTGTATAAAGATAGTGTTAAGGAAGGATGTCGGAAAGCTGTCAAGTTTATTCTAAACCACAATATCGTTTGGGGTGATGCACTCACACTTATGACTGTGAAAGAACCCGTCAGCTATATCGTGTTTTCTGAATGGTCACCGGTCAACGGGAGTCTTTTAAAGCGACGTGACTTTACATTCCATGGATTGCTTTCGCATGAGGGGATTAAGGAACTTCCACTATTTTCGGATCTCGGGGAGGACGTATTCATCCCCACACCTGAAAAGGAATATCCGCCCATTCACTATCTGGAGATCACCAATGTTCAAAATTAGTAGCTACAATCCTGACGTATTGACGTGCATAGCCAATTTAAGTAGTGATGAAGTTTTTACACCACCATCGCTTGTGAATAATATTCTAGACTTGTTCCCACAAGATATTTGGAGCGATAAATCCGTTACATTTCTTGATCCAGGATGCAAATCCGGTGTCTTTCTTCGTGAAATTGCGAAACGTCTTGACTCCGGCTTAGAAAGGAAGATACCTGACCGTCAAAAACGTATGGACCATATCTTTAAAAAGCAACTCTTTGGACTAGCAATAACTGAATTGACCGCACTACTCTCGCGGAGGTCAACATATTGCTCAAAGGTTGCAAATGGAAAATATTCAATCTGTGAGAGTTTTAACAACCCGCAGGGAAACATTCTATTAGAACATATAGACCATAAATGGAAGAATGGAAGATGTCAATATTGTGGGGCAAACGCAGGGAACTATGCGAGGAGTGCAGAGCTCGAAACTCATGCTTATCAATTTATTCATGTGGACACTCCAGAGGAGATATTTAATATGAAATTTGATGTTATTATTGGTAACCCGCCCTATCAATTAGATACTGGAGGGACTGGTAGGCAGGCAACACCGATATACCAACTATTTGTTCAACAGGCGCAGAAACTCAAACCCAGATTTCTGGTTATGATTACCCCTTCTAGATGGTTTGCGGGTGGAATGGGCCTGGATAAATTTCGGGAGGCAATGCTCCAAGATAGAAGGATAAGTCACATGGTCGACTATACTAATGCGAAAGACTGTTTCCCCGGTATTAGCATAAGTGGAGGAGTGAACTATTTCCTGTGGGAACGGGATTATGCAGGACCGTGCGAATTTACAAATATTCATGATGGGAAGAGCTCTACACTTAAACGGTATTTAGATGAATTCCCAGTTCTTGTGAGATACAACGAAGCAGAACAGATAATTCTCAAGGTGAAGGCAAAGGGAGAGTCTTCACTGAGTGGCATTGTGAGTGCTATGAATCCTTTTGGGTTTCCTACTTCCGCAAGAGGTAATAAAACAAGGAGTGTGGGTGGTCTGAAACTGCATTCAAGTAAAGGTATCGGTTATATCGCAAAACGTGAACTAACTCAAGGTGTTGAGTTAGCGGGAAAGTTCAAGGTGATGGTAAGCCAAACCACATCTGAGCATGCTGGAGAACCAGCCAAAGATGGGAAATTTAGGTTGTTTTCCACTGTGAAAGTACTACCTCCTGGTGAAATCTGCACTTTTTCCTATATAACTGTCGGAGCTTATGATTCAGCATCTGAAGCTAATCACCTAAAAGAATATCTTCTCACCAAGTTTGCACGATTTATGGTTTTACAAGCTGTTTCTTCAATTCACTTGACGAAGGATAAGTTTCTCTTTCTTCCACTGCCAAACTTCAGGGAATCCTGGACGGATAAGAAGTTATACATTAGATATGGGCTGAATGAAGATGAAATTGCATTCATTGAGTCAATTATACGCTCTGTGGAGACAAAATAATGACTAAGCCATTTTTCCCCGCACGGCCTCTCTCCAGTCCAACGATCTATGCCTACAATGACACTAATCCACAATATGCGGGGCTATTGAAGGTTGGCTATACAACAGTGAATGCGCAGAGTCGCGTCTCTCAGCAATACCCAACCAAAAGACCTGGGAAACCACCCTACCGAATTGTTCTAGAAGAACCTGCCATGAGGAACGATGGATCTGTATTCACCGATCATGATGTTCACAAAGTGCTACGAGTGGATGGTGTCAAAAACCCAGAAGGGGAGTGGTTTAAGTGTACAGTTGACCAGGTAATGGCAGCAATACTTGCTGTGAAAACGGGGCAACTCAATGAGGAAAATCGCACACTTGATTTCAAGATGCGACCAGAACAGAAAATGGCAGTTGATAAAACTGCCGAGTATTATAAAAGCTTTTCAAAAGATAATCAAGACACCCCTCCGCATTTTCTGTGGAATGCAAAGATGCGCTTTGGTAAAACCTTTGCGGCATATCAATTAGCACTTCAAATGGGTTGGCAGAAAGTCTTGGTTCTAACCTTCAAACCGGCTGTTCAAAACGCCTGGGAAGAAGACTTAATGCTTCATGTCGATTTCAAAGGGTGGCAGTTTATTAAACCTGGTGGTCTTTCTTTTGAAGATGTTGATACAACGAAACCGTATGTCTGTTTTGGCTCCTTTCAGGACTATTTGGGAAAGAACCCCAGTACTGGTGGAATCAAGACTAAAAATGAGTGGGTACATACTACTAATTGGGATTCAGTGATTCTGGATGAATACCACTACGGCGCATGGAGGGAGAACGCCAAAGAGTTGTTTGAGTCTGAGGAGAAGAAGGAAATTGAGTTTGGTAAGGGGGAAGGTATTGAGGATTTTGATGAGGATATCATGCCAATTACTACCGATGCTTACCTCTATCTCTCGGGAACGCCTTTCCGTGCAATTGCGTCGGGTGAGTTCATCGAAGAGCAGATATATAATTGGACCTACACTGACGAGCAGAGAGCCAAATCCGAATGGAAAATGGCTGATAGCCCATACGAGGCACTTCCACGTATGGTTCTACTTACGTACCAGCTTCCGGACGCAATACGCGAAATAGCAATGCAAGGAGAGTTCAACGAGTTTGATCTCAATACATTCTTTTCGGCAAGTGGTATAGGAAATAAAGCTAGTTTTGCCTATCAGGATGAAGTTCAGAAATGGCTAGATTTGATTCGTGGAGCATTCATGGCGACAGGGGTTGATGATCTCAAGCTTGGCGCGAAGAAACCACCGATGCCATTTTCGGATGCTAGACTACTGAACCTTTTATCGCATACATTCTGGTTTCTTCCAAGTGTTGCCTCATGTCACGCAATGCGCAACTTACTTGGGAAGAGACAAAATCGTTTCTATCACGACTACCAAGTAATTGTAGCAGCTGGAAGTGCAGCAGGTATTGGTGCGGCTGCTTTACCTCCGGTTCAAGAAGCAATGGACAATCCTCTTAAGACAAAGACAATAACCCTTTCCTGTGGCAAGCTAACAACTGGCGTAACTGTGAAACCCTGGACAGGTATCTTTATGCTCCGTAACTCTTCCAGTCCAGAAACATACTTTCAGGCAGCTTTCCGCGTTCAATCACCTTGGACAGTTCGAAATCCTGATGGGTCTTCACCAAATAAGGAAGAGGTTATCAAGGAGGAATGCTACGTTTTCGATTTTGCTCCGGACAGGGCATTAAGACAAATAGCTGATTACGGATGTCGTCTCAATGTTGATGAATCAAATCCAGAAAAGAAGGTTGCCGAGTTCATTAGCTTCTTGCCCGTTCTGGCGTATGACGGTAGCTTTATGAAGAAAATAGATGCTGCGGGTATACTTGACATGGCAATGAGTGGTACGACTGCAACACTTCTTGCAAGACGATGGGAAAGTGCATTGCTGGTAAATGTAGACAATGATACACTGCGCCGTCTTATGAGCGATAATAAAGCCATGGATGCATTGATGAGAATCGAGGGCTTTCGAAACTTAAATCAAGATATTGAAACTATTATAAACAAATCTGAAGCAGTTAAGAAAACTCGCAAAGAAGCAAATGACCAGGAATTATCCCGCAAAGAGAAAAAGGAGTTAACTGACGAGGAAAAAGAGTATAAGGGACTTCGAAAACAGATCCAGGAGAAACTAATTAAGTTTGCTACTCGTGTTCCCATATTTATGTATTTGACTGATTACCGTGAGCGCTCTCTCAAGGATGTCATCACTCAACTTGAACCAGGGTTATTCAAAAAGGTCACTGGCTTAACCATGAAGGACTTTGAACTTCTGCTAAGCCTTGGCGTATTTAATAGCGCTCTAATGAATGATGCCGTTTTCAAATTCAAACGCTATGAAGATGCAAGTTTAAGTTATACTGGCATTAATAAACACGAAGGTGAGGATATTGGTGGCTTCGATACCGTATTAAGTCAAAGTGATATGGATATGGTTTTCGAGAATTCACCGATGGGTGTGTGAACTATCTTGAAGAATATTATATGATCTGGTCTGAGTCACCCTGAAACGATACAAGTACCCACCTGACATGCAGAAAGAAGCCGTTGAGTTAGTGTTAGAACAGGCTACTGTATTAGCGGAGTCATGGAGTAATGCATAATTATAAAAGCAGTTAATTGTTCAGCGGTATTACCTATTACTATTGGCTCATCTTCGTTGACCAGTGAAAGTTAAAAGCTAGCGCCGGCTGAAAATCTAAGTATTAACCGCGGAGTTTTGAAGAGAATTAAAGAAGGATTGGGGAAACAGCAATGCCAGCATTCAATTTCAAACAGCACTTTTCATCTGTTGTATCATCGGGAGAAAAGTGTCAAACTATTCGAAAGCCACGTAAGCGCCAGACGATACCAGGGGATACTTTGTATCTATACACGGGTATGCGGACTAAAAATGTCAAGAAGCTACGAGAAGCAGAATGTATAGCAGTTCTACCAATCACTATTAGAACATCGTCTGTTACACTGAACGGTGAAGCTCTGAAAGCCAATGAGATTGATAAATTAGCAAAACTGGATGGGTTTGGAACTACCCAAGCTTTCTATGATTTCTTCGAATCGAATCATGGGCTTCCGTTTGAAGGTGAAGTGATTAAGTGGTGATAGTTATTTAGTATTTATAGCTGAATGTAGAGTATTTAACAGATAGTAAATCGAATCAGGAAAAATAGTCATTATTACTCCAAGAATTACAATTCAGAGTAAGGGCAGTCATGCTCTCGCTCCACAGAATGTTATTAAAGAATATTATCCATTCAGTTTGCAGACGACAGTAGGATGTCTATTTGCGTGTAAATATTGTTACTTGCAGACACGGTTTCGCAAGATACAAACCAAGTTTGGCGAAGAAATCAGGTTGAAAGCATGGATCCCAACTCAACTAGATAGGGAGTTACGGAAATATCGTATGCTACCCCAGCACTTAAAGCGAGTTCAAGTAAATGCCGCTACTGAAGGATATCTACCTCAAGCAATAAGGGTGATGAACGAGCAGCTTGGACGCGACCTTATGAGGGAAGTCCTTGAAGTATTCCAAAAGCATTGGAATGCAGGGAATAAGTGGATGGTTCATTTGGTTACTAAAAGCCATATGATTCTGAAACACCTTGATTTGATAGCAGAAATGCGGGACCAGGTTCAAATTGAACTTACTATCACCACTCTAGACGAAGAGAAGGCTCGGATACTAGAAGGTTATGCCCCCTCAGTAGAGAAGCGTATAAGGTTAATTGAGAGATTTGCTGAGCGTGGTGTATTCATCAGGGTAATGTGCATGCCCTTCATAGGATCAGAACCCGAAGCAGAAGAGGTACGCAGGGTTTTATTTGATAGTGGCGCTAGGGGTTTTAGGCATAAATCATTGAATTACTTTGATGAAAAAGAAATGCTCATGGGAAAACAAGTCCTCAAGAATGCTAAGAGAGATCTTATATATCATAAGCTCGATGTCAAAAGTGGTGAACCCATTATTGACGAAGCTGGGAAAGAAGCTTCTGTAAGTGTTTTTATGCCCAGTGATAAAAAAGGTAAAAACTATAATGATCTCAACAAAGAGTCGATGACAATGGTCGATTGGGGCTATAGTGAAATAAATGATGTTGATTGGAAATATGTCAAATGATAATCCTTGAGTGAATACGAAAATCAAGCAAATTCAAAGTAGCAATAATTACATATCCTTAGATAAGGATATCGAACTGGAGAATACAATGCAGAAGCTGGATATAGGCGACATCTTTGATTGGAATATTAATGCAAAATGTACCAAACATGTTATACCAGTAGGAGCTCATGACGGTCCATCATTAGAGGAATTCGCTGTCGATGTGAATGCTGCATGCTTTAGATCACTTGAACACGGTGATCCCAAATGGGTCAATGTTAGAGGTATAGGAGCTTATAAGAAAGGATGTCGTAAGCAGATATTTCAGTATGTGTTAAAAACATTGAGAGAATTTGGGCAACACCTATTCATTCAAAATATTCAAGATCTAGATGCTAGTTGTGTTGATCAGTTGTTAGCATTCAGTTACAGTGATAACGTGGTGATAATTAATGATATAGATGGCAGTAAGTCTGTTAAACATGTTCGTGTTTTACGGGAGAAAGGCTACAAATCAATTCTTAAGTTGACAGTAACTGAATTAGATGGGGGGTTTGAATTCTTGCCGAACGTGGATTGGGTTATGATAACCGAAGAGCAGAATACAGAACATCCAAATGAATCGGATATTAGTCCATTCTTAAAAGAGTGTGCAAAGAGTAATATCCCAGTCTGGTTCACCGATAAATATGATTCTAATGACGGTATTAGTACGACCGCTTCGGGTGGATCTGCTCTCACAGTCCAGACTAAAATGAATAATGATTTAGAGTTTGATTTCTTGGCATTACCTAATCATATCCTCTACGATAGCACAATCAAGTTTGATCATGATGTTCAAGAATTACACGCTCAGATTCTCAGCTCGCAAGTAAATATTGTCAAATCGACGATGGAATTAGCATATCGGCTACATCAATTAGATGTTTTAGCTAGAGTGCGGGGAAAAAGGGCGTTTTGGCAATTGAATTTTGATGTAAGCACTTTCACTGATTATTGTGAAAATAAACTTAGAATATCTGGTAACCTTGGGAGTCAATACCTGAAAGCTATCCGTATCGCGAATCGGTTGCAACCTAATCTGCTGGACCAAGCCTTTAATCCGGATACCACTGAGAGTGATATTTTAACAGTTGGACACACTAGGTTCAGGGATATTACTAAATATGTAACCGGCCTTGAGAAGCTTAAACAGCAGGACCTGGGACGTTTTAACGAAGTAATGAGTTATACGCTTAATTCTGATAATAGTAATAGAAATGTGATTACAAATATTCGTCATGTGCTTGGTCTCAAGGAAAGCGAACAGGTGTTGATTGATGATTCAACTACACATCAGAAAAAGTTGGATAATAGAATTGTCGCACTTGGTAAAACATTGAGATTGGAGTTATCCGCAGAAAACCAGGACGGTTTAGATAAACTCATAAAAGGGATAGTAGAGCTTTTGCATAAAAATCAATCTGAGATCAAGGAGAATGCTCCAAATGATGTTTCAGAAGCGGAATGGAGTGACGTTCCGCCTTGGCAAAAGGAAGATGAAAACATTTCGCGCGAAACCTTTTCAGGTGAAGTTGAAGTTGACGCTCCAGATTCAATCCTTCCTGATGAAGATGATGCTGATGACAAGCCAACTGATTATTATGTCGAGGGACAGATAAAAGATGGAAAATGGAAACCAGTTATACTGACACCAGAGATTACGGGTCTTAAGCGTCCAATGGAGATTTTAACAGTACCAAGGGGTTCATCCTTCGTTAAATGCGCCTGGCACGGAGATAAAGATACTTTCTGTCCACCCATCTGGGCTGATATTGCTCTGGGAAGTGGTGCTTGTGGTTTTGGATGTCGGACTTGTTTCCTGATGTTAACATTTCGCATTTTTCGTGATCCAAACCGACCGCTAGTCTATACAAACTATGATGAGATGGATTCGGATATCAAGAAATGGCTAATGGCAAAACAGTATTCCTATATTGATCCGGTGAAAGAGAAGTTAAAGAAGAAGGAAAAGGATCCAGAGAAAAAGAAGCTAATAAAAACGAAGATCATTCGAAAACGGACATTTAAAGAAACTATAGGTTTAGGTATAGACTGTGCGGATAGTCTTCTATTTGAAGGATATACACAAAATCTACGACGCATCGCACCACTATTCCAATCTGAGAAATCTAACCCACTTAATACACAACTGGTCTTGCTTACTAAAAGTGCAAATACTCACTTTCTCAAGACGGTAAAGCCCAAGAATATCATTGTCACGATGTCACTGAATCCAGAGGGAATCGCTGATCTCTGGGAGGGTAAATACCAGGATGGAGT
>Ga0307989_1001984_pt1 | contig 10114 bp, 6 predicted proteins | sample EllFjometagen185_FD_203164 | JGI IMG/M metagenome (GOLD analysis project Ga0307989, IMG submission 203164) | Marine microbial communities from Ellis Fjord, Antarctic Ocean - #185 | ecosystem: Environmental > Aquatic > Marine > Unclassified | place: Southern Ocean | collected 2014-10-08 | reverse complement strand
GATGTCGATGGTTCAATTAAATTTATCTATCGTTTAGGCGACTGGGACCACGGTGGTTTTAGCGATGAATTGTATTCGATGACCACAACCGATGAAGGGAAAACATGGACCGAACCAAAAGCTATCGGAAGCACTGGTCCCGGGAAACAATGTTTTGCAACAATAAGTCCTGTTTCCGGTGAACTTATTGTGTTTTTTATTCATGATAAAAAAGGGGTAAAAGGAAATTATAGTTATGTGCGAACTTCAAAAAACAGGACTGATTGGAGCCATAATCAGGTGTTGGATTCTGTTCGTTTTTCAGGTGTTGGTTATGGGAATTGCCTCTGGATTGATATGCCCAACGGAAAGAAACGTGTAATTGCCGGATGCCACGGCAGCAATGCAGGAGCTGGCTGTTATTTCAGCGATGATGATGGAAAAACCTGGAAACCATCCAATCGTTCAAAAGTTCCCAACTTAATTCCGAATATTTGGCAAACCGGTTCTGTTGAACCAACATTTCTTGAGATGAATGATGGTAGAATTTGGATGTTAATACGCAATTCCAACGACCATCTTTGGGAAAGTTTTTCGGAAGATAATGGCGAAACATGGTGTGAGGCAAAACCAACAAGGTTCAAATGTGGCCCAAATTCCTGGGTGACAACTAAACGCCTTTCAACAGGTGAAATAATTATTGTCTGGAATAATGCTATGATGATGCATCCTTCAACCACCCAAGACAAGTGGAGCTTTACCAATCGCGATGTAATCCACATTGCCATCTCTCCTGACGAGGGTAAAACATGGCATGGTTTCCGTGAACTCTGGTTGGATGCTATGCGTGATTCTTCACAATTTGTAAATCACCCTGGAGACAAAGGGCAAAACGAATCGAAAGTAGCCGAAACTCCCAAGGGAAATATTTTGGTTGCATGTGGACAAGCTCCTGGACATCGGGCTTTTTTATTACTCGATCCCGATTGGATTTACCAAAAGTCAGCTTTCGACGATTTTTCAGATGGACTGAATTATTGGAGTACGCATAAATTATTGGTTCGTTCGCCTCTATATTCTCGTTGGTATCATTACCGTTTTAATCGGAAAAAAGGTGCAGAGCTAGTCCAGCATCCAAACAATATGGAAAAGCAGGTGCTTCAAATCAGGAGAGAAGCTGACTCCACCGTTTATAGCCAGCGCGATTGTGCACAGTGGAATTTCCCGGCTGGAAGAAAAGGTGTTTTCAAAACAAAAATCTACCTCAATAATAAGTTTCGTGGAGGACTGATTGCCCTGACCGACCGTTGGTATCAACCTTCCGATTTCCAAGGCGAAGAATGGGCAATATATAATTTCAACATTCCGGAAAGTGGAGGCATCGAACCCGGTGTTCGATTGAAAAGAGAGCTTTGGTACGAAATTACGTTTATCTGGGATTTGGATAAAGCTGAAGCATGTAAGGTTGAAATAGACGGGGAACAACTTTCAACAAAATTACCTTTAATGAACCCATGCGAAAATGGTATTTCCTATGTACGTCTCCGTTCCACGTCCGTTTGGCCTGATAATGATGGATTTTTGGTGGAGTCGGTAAAAGCTGAGGTTGAATAAAAATTTAAAAACATGATTAGAGTAGGTATAATTGGAGCCGGGGCTTTTGCATATAAACATGCGAATGCAATTAAACAAAATTCAACTACTATTTTGGTAGCGGCTAGCCGTAGAAACAAAGTTGAGTTAGATAAATTTACAACTGAATTCAAAATAAAGGGATATACTGATTACAAAGTGTTGTTGGCCGATAAATTGATTAACGCTGTTTTAATTGCAACACCGCATCATTTACATCATCAAATTACAGCCGATGCAGCTAAAGCCGGAAAACATATTTTACTGGAAAAACCAATGGGGCATAATTTAATTGCTTGTGACCAAATTCTTGAGTCAACAAAAAATAGTAATATCAGTTTGATGATAGCTCATATAATACGGTTTATTCCTGCTTTCAGAAAAGCCAAACAGCTCTTGGATGATGGAGTAATTGGTGATTTGGTTTATGCGCAGGCTCACATTGCCCGTAAATGGGATACACCAAATCGTCGTCCCTGGCATTTTGAACAAGGTCAAGGTGGTGGAATGTTAATGACCGTTGGAATTCATTATGTTGATATATTGACCTGGATAATTGATGACAATGTAAAATCAGTAAAAGCATCAGTTTCAAATCCATTTTTAGAGAAAGGCACAGACGACGCAGCTCTTCTTTTCCTCACCTATAAAAACGGGAAAAATGCACTTTTAACTTGCTCCGGTTTTAGCAGCGGTGGTCCAATTTTCGAAATTATAATTACCGGAACCAAAGGTTTGATAAAAGCCGATATTTATAAAGGCGTGTGGTTAGGACAAAACGACACGTGGCAATTGGTTGAAGAACCAGAACAAGGAGACCCGGAAGAAAAAGCACTAATTTTTGAATGGAGAGATTTTGCTGAGAAAATATTGCATAATAAACCACCATCAATTTCAGGTGAATATGGGCGGCACATGGTTGAAATTATTGACGCTACCCATAAATCTTCTCAATCTTCGCAAGAAATTTTAATCGATAAATCAATTAAGAAAAGCTTTATGTAATGATAAATAAAAGAACTAATTACATTTTTTCTGTTTTATTTTTTCTGTCCTTTTCATGTACTGTTGTGCAGAACGTGGAAACTCAAAAACCACCTAATGTTATTTTAATCGTCACGGATGATTTGGGGTATTCCGACCTTGGATTTTATGGAAGCAAAATAGAAACCCCCAATATTGATGCTTTAGCTGAAAACGGAGTTGCATTCTCGCAATTTTACAATGGCGCACGCTGTTGCCCTTCAAGGGCAAGTTTGCTAACTGGTTTATATGCGCATCAGGCTGGAATTGGGCACATGACCGAAGACCGTGGCGTACAAACTTACTCGGGCGATTTAAGCAAAAATGCAACTACAATTGCCGAAGTTTTAAAGAACGCCGGATATTTCACTGCAATGACCGGGAAGTGGCATGTTACCAAAAATACCAAAGCCGGTGCTACAAAAGACAACTGGCCCATGCAACGAGGTTTCGACAGGTTTTACGGAACATTGCCAGGGCACGGAAGTTTATACGACCCGGCTGGTTTGGTCGATGGAAATAAAATGATAAAAGCGGACGGCGACTTTTATTACACCGAAAAAATTACTTCAAAAAGTCAGGAATATATTTGCGAAGCAGTTCAGCAGGATAAACCGTTTTTTATGTACGTTGCACATCCCGCGCCACATTATCCGCTGCATGCACGACCAGAAGTAATTTCAAAATACAAAGGAAAATTCTCGGAAGGTTGGGATGATTTGCGAACACAGAGATATAAAAATCTGCTTAAAAAAGGAATTGTAAAACCGGAGTGGAAACTACCTGAGAGAGACGAACAAAGTATTCCATGGAAAGATGAGCCGGAAAAAGAATTTCAGGAAAACCGCATGGAAGTTTTTGCTGCAATGATTGACCATGTTGACCAGGGAGTTGGCGAAATCATTAAAACGTTGAAAGAAACGGGGCAATTTGAAAACACCGTGATATTCTTTTTATCAGACAACGGTGGTTCTGCCGAAGGACACCGTGATGGGAAAATAGAACGCTGGGGAACACCCTGGAAAAGTAGTCTTATCCCAGACTCAACCCGCGATGGTAGAAAAGTTATTACCGGCGACTTTCCCTGTTTGCCACTTGGCGGCCCCGAAACTTATGGAAGTTATGGAGTTCGTTGGGCAAATGTTTCGAATGCTCCGTTCAGGTTGCATAAAAGCTGGTTACACGAAGGTGGTATTTCAACACCATTTATTATGCACTGGCCCGATGGTTTGCAACATAAAGGAATCACGCATCAGGTTGGACATATTATCGATTTAATGCCAACAATTACTAATTTGACTGGAGCCAAATATCCGGAATTATTTAAAGGGAATAAAATTCCGCAGCAGGAAGGAAAAGATTTATTGGAACTGCTGAATAAAAAAGAAATTCAATCAAGAACATTATATTGGGAACACGAAGGCAACCGCGCAATCCGACAAGGAAAATGGAAACTGGTTTCTGAGTTTCCGGGAACTTGGAGTTCGGTTCGGAAATACGAAAATGAGGGGCATTGGGAACTATACGATATGAAAAAAGACCGAACAGAACAAAATAATTTGGCGGCCGATTTCCCTGAAAAATTGAAAGAATTGGAAAGTCTGTGGAACAATTGGGCAGATAGAATTGGGGTTGTTTCGTGGGAGAATTTGGTTGATGAGAATTATTAAAATACCAAAAATATGAATTCAATATTTAAAATTTCACTTGCCATATTTCTTTGCTTAACTATTTTTAGGCAGGGGAATCTTTTAGCTCAGACTGAAAAGCACAATTCTAAATACGAAAATTACAATTTAAAAGAATTGTATGGTCAGGGAAAAGGCGATGGAAAAGTTGTTTTCATTGGAGAATCACCCATGAACGAAACCACTGTTCAGGTTTTCCCAGATGGAATTATACGCTTGTATCATGCACCAAATCGATACAGCGATAAAGTTATGTCCATGGAATCGGTAGATGGAGGTTTTACCTGGACTGATTCAAAAGTAATATTCGAAGATTCACTTATTTGGCAATATCCGCGCCGGACACTTATTGATATTCAGGGGAATATTCACTTGTTGGTTTTTCAGGAGCGCGACAACGATGTTTATCATTCACTTTCAAAAGACGAAGGAAAAACATGGTCTGAGCTAAGTAAAATTACCGACGGCTGGATTGGTGCTATTCGCGGATTTATTCAATCCCAAAGTGGTAGATTAATTTTTACTTTTCATCGAAGGGTTTGGGAGCGAAAACCACCTTTTGGCGGATGTTACACTACATCAATTTATTCGGATGATTTGGGAAAAACATGGACTGAATCAAAATCTAAAGTCGTGGCTCCGGTTTATAAAAATTATAATGGAAACAATTATGGGGCGGTGGAGCCAAATATTGTACAATTGAGCGATGGACGCATTTGGATGCTGTGCAGGACTCAAACTGGCTGGCAATACCAATCCTATTCAGAGGATAACGGAAAAACCTGGTCTGAAGGAGAACCATCCATTTTTCATAGTTCCAATTCTCCGGCTGATATTCTCAAATTACCCGATGGAAGAATTGTGGTAATCTGGTGTAACACGGTTGACCCGGAGTTAAAAACCTTCGGAAGGATTTATACTCACCGCGATGTTTTGCACATGGCGATTTCCGATGATGATGGAAGATCATGGAACGGATTTAGGGAAATTTTCCGTATCCCTTCAAGAAATGATCAGAATGATATGCCCGGTGGAGATTCGGGAGTGGCTTATCCCAATGCTGCTTTTACCAAAGATGGAAAAATAATTTTAGTAACCGGACAGGGAGAACATGGAGGAGGAAAGGCAATGTTCCGCGTCTCGCCAGAATGGTTGTATGAAACTGCTCGGGAAGATGATTTTTCTAATGGTCTGGAAAAATGGTCGTGTTATACGTTTACAAAAATGGGTTTAAAACCCGGACGTATGTTAGGTCCTGAATTGTTATCGGATAAAACAGCCAAAGGAGGAAATGTTTTGCATGTTCGGAAAGCCAATAAAAATATTAGGGGTGATGGAGCCGTTTGGAACTTCCCGATGGGTAGAGTGGGAGAAATTACAATGAGAATAAAAGTTTCGGAAGGCTCTGCTGGCACGGCAATCTCTTTGACTGACCACCACCGCCACCCATACGATTCGGACGGAGAAGAAACAGCCATGTTTACAATCGATGCTAAAGATTTTGGAAATGGCAACTGGCAAACGGTTTCATTAAAATGGAATGTTGATAGGGGTTATTGCGATTTGGTAGTTGATGGAAAATTAAATTTCACTCTCAAAATCAAAAATAAAACCCGTTCAGGTGTTTCTTACATTCGTTACCGCTCTTTGGCAGAGAAAAAAAAGATTGACAATCAGGGGATTTTAATCGATTGGGTGAAGGTTTCAGTTCAATGAACAATAGAATGCTACCATTTTGTAAGATTTTTACCCCAATAAATAATTTAATTCATCCCAATTTTACATCATTAATAAACCAATTCTATTTATGAAAAAATATAATAATCTATTACTGCTTACTATCGTTGGAATCTGTTTCATTTTTTATGCGTCAAAAGCGACTTCTCAAGAAAAAATTAAAAGTATTGAACTTTATTCTGCAGGTTTATCAGGTATTGCTGAATACAGGATTCCATCCCTATTATCTACACCAAATGGTACCTTAATCGCACTGGTTGATGCCCGTGTTGACAGAAGGGGAGATATTCCAAATAATGTTGATTTGGCAATTCGGCGTTCAACCAACAATGGTGAAACCTGGGGAGATGTACAAATAATTGCCAATTATGGAAAACCTGAGGGGTACGAAATTTCGTGGGGTGCAGCTGATGCCGCCATGGTTTACGATGAACAAAAATCGATACTTTGGTGCCTTTACACCGTGGGACAAGGGGTTGGTATCAGACAGTCAAAGCCTGGTTTTGATGGACACACTTGCCAAATTCATGCCATTTACTCTAAAGATGAAGGCGAAACCTGGTCAGAACCCATTGATATTACGAAACAATGCAAAATACCAAGCATGAAATTTTTTGGAACAGCTCCCGGTGTTGGCATTCAAACCAAAGATAGAGAGCTTGTTTTTTGCATCTACACAACCGATGAAGCTACTGGAGGAACAATGACTCCCTATTTGATTATTAGCAACGACCATGGTGAATCATGGAAATTATCTGAAACCTGGGCTGATAAGAAAACATCGGTAACCGAAACTCAAATCGTAGAATTGCCAGATGGTACATGGATGATAAACTCTCGAAATCATTATGGTAAACAATGCAGGCTTACTTCAATAAGCAAGGATAAAGGTCTTACCTGGTCGGAAATTGGTTTTGACGATGCGTTAACTTGCCCTACTTGTATGGCAAGTTTGATTTCAATACCAAATCCTAAAAAGAAGAAAAAGCAACTGCTTGTGTTTTCAAACCCCGAAAGCGAAAAAGGACGAAAAAACGGAACAATTAAGGTAAGCGATGACAATGGCAAAACCTGGAAGTGGTCAAAAAATATCACAACAGGCGGCTATGGATATTCATGTTTAACTCAACTCAAGAATGGTAGCATCGGTTTGTTCTACGAAGGAGAAAAAAGCAAACTCTTTTATACTAATCTTTCCCTCGAATATTTGACCGATGGTAAATACAAAATCAAGTAATATTACAAATCTTAATATATTTATTAAAATGAAGGATTTAAAATATTTTGCGTTAATCATATTAATTCTTGGTGCTTGTATTGGATTACACGCCCAGAATAGTATTAAAGTTAGCACACCAAAAACTTTATTTGAAAAGGGTGATGATGGAATTGCTGAATTTAGAATTCCATCGATGATTACCACTAAAAAAGGAACTGTTATTGCAGTTTGTGATGCAAGAGTTGATCGGGGCGGCGATGTTCCCAATAACATTGATTTGGTAATGCGAAAGCTTAAAAAGGAAAGTAAGGAATGGACATCTTTAACTCGAATTGTAAATTTTGCTGGGAAGCATGGTGCCGGTGACCCAAGTTTATTACAAGACAAAAAGACAGGGCGTATTTTTGTTTTTTATGCTTTTTGTCCAGGACGTAATAACTTAACAGAGGGGCCTAACCGGGAGAGAAGACATCTAATGGTTCAGTATGTGTACAGCGACGATGAAGGAGAAAGTTGGTCGAACCCTGTGCATGTAGATTATGCCTTAAGGGAAGACAACTGGCAAAACATTTGGTCAGCTCCTGGACGTGGAGTTCAATTAAAAAATGGGAAATTGATTATTCCTTGTACCATTAATAAAGATACCAAGGTTATGGCAACTATTTTGGTTTACAGCGATGATCATGGCGAAACCTGGGATAAAATAGAGGTGGCAGAAAAAATTAATGAACCACAAATGGTGGAACTAGAAAATGGCGATTGGCTGATTAATGCCCGTAATCAAATGGAATTTCGTAAATGTAGGGCAATAACGGTTTCAAAAGATGGAGGCAAAACATGGTCATCACCGGTTGGTGATAGGAATTTGCCTGATCCAAACTGCCAGGGTTCAATCATTCAAAATATTTTTAAAATTGGTAAAGAAAAGAAAGATTTGTTAGTGCTGTCGAATAACGATACCGAAAAAGGACGACGTAATATGACCCTTAAATTAAGCGATGATAATGGTAAAACATGGGAGCATAAAAAGCTGATTCATGAAGGTCCATCTGCCTATTCTTGCTTAACGATTCTTCCAAATGGGAATATAGGATTACTCTATGAAAGTGGAGAAAAATCTCCTTATGAAGGAATCGATTTTGTTAAAATTGAATTAGTAAATTAGAAATATTCAAAAAAATAATATCAATAAAAATCAAATCATGTTTATAAAGCGTATTTTACAATTAATTGCATTTGTGATCTTGATATCATTAAATATTAGATGTTCTACAAAACCAGCAAAAGAAGAAGTAAAAAATCCCAATTTTGTTTTTATATTGGTTGACGACCTTGGTTGGAGTGATCTTTCATACAACGGGAGTAAATCCTATGAATCGCCCAATGTCGACAGATTATCTCAACAGGGAATGACTTTCAACAACTTCTATTCTGCAGGTCCGGTTTGTTCTCCAACGCGAGCGTCAATCATGTCAGGGAAATACCCCGTTCGAACTGGAATATCCACTTATTTGCTGTCTACTGAGCGCGACCCTAAACATATCGCAAATCATTTTCCGCTTGAGGAAGTTACCTTTGCCGAGGTTTTAAAAACACACAACTACAAAACAAGTTATTTTGGGAAATGGCATTTAGGTTATTCAAAAGAACACTGGGCGGCAAACCAAGGCTTTGATGTAGCCATTGGCGGAATGGATTTAGATTGGGCATGGAAACAGGCTCATCCTGAAATTGAAGCACCCGATGTTGACCGGAAGCGTGGACATGTAAGGTTTTTTAGCCCGCATCATCTTACGTTTATGAAAGACGGCCCAGAAGGTGAATACCTGACCGACCGTCTGACCGATGAAACAATTAAATTCATCACCGAAAATAAGGATGAACCGTTTTTTGCATTTTTATCTTTTCACTCCGTACACACTCCGCTTCAGGCAAAAGAGGAGATCGTAGAAAAATACAAAAGCAAAATGCATGAAATGGGCATCGACACTTTAGTGGAGACAAATAAAAATGAAAAGACACTTCAGAATAATCCAAATTATGCGGCTATGGTACACCACATGGACGAAAATGTTGGACGGGTGATGGATTGTTTAAAAGAGTTGAATCTGGAAGAAAATACAATCCTAATTTTTACGTCTGACAATGGTGGAAAAGGGAGTGTAACATCCAATTTACCATTGAAAGGCATGAAGCACAATTTAGATGAAGGAGGAATTCGTGTTCCAACAATTGTTCAGTGGAAGGGGAAGGTTCTAAGGGGTTCGGAGTGCAATGAAACTTTAATTTCAAACGATTTCTATCCTACATTTCTCGACTTGGCAAATGTTCCATTAAAACCGGAGCAACATTTAGATGGAATCAGTTTTAAAGACATATTACTAGGAGCTAAAACTGAAACTGACCGAGAGGCTATTTATTTTCATTATCCACATAGCAGGATGGAAGGAGCTGTAATAAAAGGGGATTATAAATTGATCTATTATTACAAAACAGGTGAAACAAAACTTTATAACCTAAAAATTGATATTAGAGAATTAAACGACCTTAGCAAAATTGAGATAGAACGTACTGCTACAATGTTGAAAATGCTAAAAAGTTGGTTGAAAGATGTTAATGCTAATTTCCCTGAAGGATTTATAATGAAATAATATGATTCATTCAGGTAACCTTTTAACAACAACTCTGACCGATAAAGTTGAAGAAAAGATTATGGAGTATATTAAAGAAAATAATCTTGTATCAGGAGATTCGTTACCTAATGAAATGAAATTTACTGAAATGTTTGGAATTAGCAGAAATGTCATTCGTGAAGCTATGAGCCGCCTTCGTATGC
>Ga0307989_1001983_pt1 | contig 10114 bp, 8 predicted proteins | sample EllFjometagen185_FD_203164 | JGI IMG/M metagenome (GOLD analysis project Ga0307989, IMG submission 203164) | Marine microbial communities from Ellis Fjord, Antarctic Ocean - #185 | ecosystem: Environmental > Aquatic > Marine > Unclassified | place: Southern Ocean | collected 2014-10-08 | reverse complement strand
CGCCCGGCCCTATGGCAGGAGATAAAGTTAGCGGTATGACCCGAGTCAATATATTAACTTTATCTCCGGAAACCCCAGGAATCTATACTTCACAAGCGGGGGGAGAGTTTGGACCTGATATTAAACGGGCAGGATTTGATGCACTGGTAATCATGGGAAAATCTTCAAAACCAGTCTATGTAACCATTGATGATAGCAAAATCGAGTTTCACGATGCCAGTGACTATTGGGGCAAAAATCGTATTTCAGCCTATCATCAATTGTCTCAAAAACTGCAAAACCGATTCACTATAGCAACCATCGGACCGGCGGCAGAAAACCTGGTATATCATGCGAATATCATGTTTGAACCAGATCATTTCGCCGGACGTGGTGGATTAGGAGCCGTGATGGGGTCTAAAAAACTTAAGGCCATTTGCATTCGGGGTGATCATAAGGTTCAGTTCGAGAATCGGGATAAATTAAATGAAATTAATAAAAGTGGTGCTGCTTATTTTAAGCATTCATTTGATGTTAATTCCCATACCTTTCTGGGGATTTTAAGGAAATTTGGTACCTTCGGATTATTGGCCCCCAACCAATCCATCGGTAATATTCCGGTCAATAATTTTAAATACGCTCATCTGGATGATCAGGTAGTCAACGATCAGGTTGAGGATTCAAATCTCACAGAACAGTTCGTTGGGGATTTGATTCCCTGTAAAAGTTGCTATATCGCTTGTAAAAAACGATCCAGAATTAATTCGTCCCAAACCGCCTTACCGGAGTATGAAAGTATTGCTCTTCTAAGCACTAATCTTGGGATCAGGAATCTGGAAGATGGTATTAAAGCCTGCGATTTATGCAACGAGTTTGGAATGGACACGATGTCCACCGGAAATATGATCTCCTATCTAATGGATTGTTATGAAAATAACGCTATTGATGAGGATAAATATAATTTTTCCATTAAATTTGGTGACGTGGCCGGCGCTCTTAAACTCATAGAGGCTATTGCTCTGCGTAAAGATGGATTAGGAGAGTTACTGGCCAGTGGTATTGAGAATGCCTGCCAGGAATTGGGAGAACATACCCGCCAATATCTGAGGTTTTCCAAGGGAATTGGTATTCCGGCCCACTTACCACGAAATAAACCCGGCATAGGGTTCGGTTACCTGCATGGTCCCAATCCTGCTGATCATATGAAAATGGAGCATGATTGGATTGCTTCTCATCCTGAAAGTTTAAAGGCCTTCGGGATTGAAATTACTTCAGAACTCTATGATCTGGATAGCAATAAGGTTGAAATTGCACGAGCGACACAAATTTACTACTCCGCTATCGATTGTTTAAGCGCCTGTATCTTTGTCTTTGGCCCGGGAAATATTCACTCCTTTGATTCGATCGTTGAACTAGTCAATGCAGCAACTGGTTTTGACTATAGCCTGACCGATTTTATGAAGGTTGGTGAAAATGCGATTCAACTGCATAAAAAACTGTTTATTGATTTTGGTGGATCCGATGAATCCTTTATGTCCTTTATGTCAAAAGCAATTCCCTCTGGGCCCAGCAAAGGCCTCAAAATTCAGAAAGAGGATTTTGAACAGGCTAGAAAACATTATTATAAACTTTGGCATTGGGATGAGAATGGCAGACCTACCCCAGAAATATTAAAAACATTGGAGTTGGATGATTAGTTTGTACTTGTCATCCTGAACGAATGTGAAGGATTTCTGTCTCCAAGCGCTAAGATCCTTTCTCGTCCCCGACATTTTTCCCCCTATCCAGGGTGGGTCCATCGCAAGCTCTTTGACCCACCCTACGTAATAGTCAAAATAAAATTACCAGGCAATTATTATACAGGTAAGGCTTATAAAAAATCAGAATTTCTAAAGAAAAAAGAGGTTCAGGTATTTTTGAGTATATTTATTACTTTTTAGCAAATAGATTAGACAAAAAAATCATATCCTTCCACTAAAATAGCGCATCCTGATTAAATATGAAAACATTAAAATTTTCTGAACAATATTCAAATGCTTCAACCATAGATCTAAAATCTTCATCAAAGCAAACCATTTGGTTGGGCTACTTTCTGTTGGCGATATTAAGCTTAATTTGGGGAGTTGCCTGGCCAGTCATGAAGGTAGTATTAAACGAAGTACCACCGTGGACTTTTCGATTATACTGTATGGTATTTAGTGGTATTGGATTTAGCCTTCTAATAAAATCCCGAGGGATTTCACTTAAAATTCCCAGAAAGGACTTCAAGCCATTGTTAATATCGTCTTTCTTACAAATTACGCTGTGGTATATTTTATCTGCCTTTGCTATTGCAAACATGAATGCCAGTCGTGCCTCAATTATTGCTTACACGATGCCCGCTTGGTCGGCACTACTAAGTGTTTTTATCTTAAACGAGCGTATGACGATAGGGCGTTTTGTTAGCCTCTTTCTGGGAATGAGTGGAATCGCTATCTTGATCGGTCCGGATATCCTTGTATTCAAGACTGCCCCGTTGGGGGCAATATTAATGTTAATTGCAGCCTTTTTCTGGGGAGCCGGTATCGTTACGATAAAATACTACAAATGGACCATGCCCACTATCGTTCTTTCTTGCTGGTCCTTGATTATTGGAGGGATTCCACTCACGATAGGCGCAATAATTTTTGAGACCGATGCTATTTTTGCACCGATTTCATTCCAGTGTATATTAGGATTAATTTACGTAGTCATATTTGGAAATATTATTGCCTTTTGGGCTTGGTATAAAATCATCGCAATTTTTCCGGCGACAGTGGCCTCGATTGGTATTTTGATGGTGCCGATTATCGGCGTATTCAGTAGTAGCCTAATGCTGGGGGAGCCCATCGGATTATTGGAAATCACTGCGCTGATACTTGTGGTTGCTTCACTTGGCATTGTATCGATATTGCCGGGCATTTCTAATAAAAAACCGGTACTGGGAAAATAAGCTTTAAGCCCCTGGATTTTATAACGCAGCAATGGATTTAAAGGAAATTACTGGTTTTGAAGGTTAGCTATTGAATCTTTAAAGTAATACCGATGTGCTTTGTTCTGGAGTAGTTTCTGAGGTTTTAAAGACGGTTTTCCATTATTATAATCAACCTGGACAACCTCCATTCCTTCCTTGTTTAAAAATTTTATCTGATCGTAATATTTTTTTTGTCTTGAAAAGGAGAGAAAATCTGCATTTAATTCATCAAGTGAAAAAATTGGTAACTGGTCAGCAAACTTTTTTAATTCATGAAGATTAGCGATAATTTCCAAATCAGAGGTAATTCCATAAAAATATGAAGCTATCCAAATTCTTTGTAATTTCAGTTGCTGAGTTTCTTTTCAAGCTGTTATCACAATCATCTATACCTTTTCAACATGTAAAACATTACTTGGGTAGTATGAAAAAGAAATTATTACCATAAGGAGTGGCTTCATAACCACCGGCACCACCGTGAAGGTCAATAACTTCTTTGATAAATTGTAGGCCGTGACCGGTACCATATTCGCTTTCTATATTTTTTCCCCTGTATCCTTCATCAAACAGTCGCGGAACATCTTCCGGTGGAATATGCGGTCCGGTACTAAAAACATTAAACTTAATACCATCTTTCTTCGCTCCGAAATAATCATCTAAGACTTCCATGCCTACCGTTACAAATTTACGGGGGTTGCCCTCGTCATCCTGAATTTCTCTGGTGTATTTTACGGCATTACTAAACAGGTTGGCATAGGCCTGGGATATGAGACCTACATCAGCAACGACCGTAATTTCTTCCTCTGGAATTCCAGAGAGTTGATTATCTATTAAGATTCCACGATCCTTTAAGGAGGGAGCATATCGTTCCAGTTGTGGTCGAATTATTTTTTCTTTAAAATTGAACATTTTAGGTTCAATCACATAGCGACCTTCTTCAAAGTGTGACCGCCTCAATAAAGTCTCTAGAAACAGACTGGTCTGTTCATAATGGGAAAGAATTTCATGAAACTGCGTCTCCATGGATCGATTTACATATCTCAATTCATTGGAAAGAATAAGACTATCATTGGACCCTGGTTCACTTTTTCCACTATTATCATCTTTGGCCTGATCCAACATTTCACTACTAATGGCATTTGCACGTTTTATCTTACCTTTCAATCTTTTAAAAAAGAGTTTGAAATACATATTTGGTACGATGACATTATGCCCGATATCATTGACAAGATTCTGTATAAATTGAAGGTGTTCCCTGTTTTTCTCAGTAATAAATCTATTGTGGAGTTGAAAACCGATCCGATTCACATATTTCTCAAAAAAAAGTTTCATGTGATCAGAAATATTAGCTGCAGGGTGAATCTCGTAAACACCCAAAATACCGTTTTTATAGGAATCTGCAAGATTGGACAGTAACTGCATTTTTCCTTTGATCGGAATTGTGAAGCGGTCATTTTTTACGGATTGTCCATCAACAAACTCAGACTCATAATAAACTGTTTTTTGGAAATCATATTTAGAAGGGTTAGAGCTACTGACCAGCTCAAAGCATTCGGCCTCATTCAATAGATAAAGATTGCATTCAAACTGGAAGAAAACCTTAGGAATCAAAACGCATATGTCATAAAAATCGCTCTGTTCTTCAAATTCCTGTGCCAGATCAAAAAAGGTTTTTAGGGCATGGTCCTGCTGATCTGAAAAAGAGTATTTTTCATAATCATTGATTTTCTCGGAAATCCGTTTAATGATTGGTGATACATGGCTATTTTTAGGGTTTTCAACATTTTGGTGATTCATTTAACCCCTCTTTGAGATTTACACTCAAGGTAATAGAATTTTACTAATTTATTCACGCTTATTGTATTCAGTGACATCAATACCAGAAAGAGTGTAATGCGTCGAGGAATGTTTTTTAAGTGATTGGGAAATCTCTTGCTATTTCTAAAGGTCGATATTAATCTTTACAAGCCAAATAATTGGATTGAAATCGGCTTTTTAATTGTTTTTGTTTAAAATGGATCGCTTATGGTTTTTACTGCACGCTTGCCGGAAATCACAGATGCTTATGCCTGCACAATATTGAAGAAACATTGGGGAATCAAAGGAACGATAAAATTCCTTACTTCGGAACGGGACCAGAATATTTTGGTAACAGCTGATAATGGAATGCGTTACCTTCTAAAAATATCACATCCTGATGAAGATCGGCAGGTGAGTAATCTTCAGACAACAGCTCTGTTGCATATCGCTTCCCGTGATCCAAGCCTACCAATTCCAAAAGTACTCCCCATGTTAGATGATAAGTTTGAAGCTTTTATTACTTTAGCCGATGGACGGGAATGTTTGGTACGTTTGATGTCTTTTCTTGAAGGCAGTCATATTCCTCCAGAGAGTGTTACAATTGCTTCAGCAGGAAATATAGGTGAAAATGCGGCACGCTTAGATCTCGCCTTATCAGACTGTAAACATCCAGCTGGAGATCACGATTTTTTATGGGATACCAGGAAACTGAGCGAATTATCCTCACTGTTGCCTTATCTTCAAAATAATAAAAAAAGAGCACTCATTGCTAAATATGTCAATCGGTTCTGTGATGAAATTTTACCACAACTGAATCTACTGCCCCGGCAACTGATTCACAATGATCTTAATCTCAGCAATATTTTATTCAGTGGCGAAGCTGTCACCGGAATAATCGATTTTGGAGACATGCTGTTTGCACAGCGTATCATTGATCCCGCTAATTTATGTGCCTATTTAATTCAGGATTCAGTAGACCCTTTTTTCCTTGGTAGAGCAGTTATGCACCGCTATATGGAGATAAACCATCTGAGTCCCCAAGAAAAAATACTTCTACCCCATCTTTTAATCGGTCGTTGCCTGTTAACGATTTTAATAACGAACTGGCGGGCTGCTTTATACCCTGAACAATCCCAACGAATTCTCCGTCATGAGTCAGGTGCATATGGATTAATCAAACGGGGAGATATACTTAATTCCAACTTAACAGACAGATTCTGGGAGAACAATAATGGCTAATGCAGCGACATCATTTCACGGTGTCAATAAACCGGTTCCTAAGAACACCTATCAGGCGAAACTTCTTCAAAAACGATCAAAGCTGCTTGGCCCATCCTACCGATTGTTTTACCAGGAACCCTTTAGCCCCATCCGTGGAGAGGGTGTATGGCTTTATGATGGTGATGGCAATCAATATTTAGATGTCTACAATAATGTCCCCTCAGTAGGGCATTGCCATCCCAAAGTGGTAGCAGCCCTTTCAAAACAGGCAGGAACACTCAATACTCACACCCGTTACCTGCATGAAACGGTTATCAACTATGCGGAAGAATTATTAGAAACACTACCTGCTGATATTGAAAGGTTAACACTGACCTGCACCGGTTCCGAAGCCAATGATCTGGCACTTCGCATCGCAAATTTTGAGACTGGTGGCAGAGGCATCGTGGTAACAAATCTTGCCTATCACGGTGGGACACTGGCTGTCGCCGAAATGTCACCTTCCCTGGGGGGAGGTGTGGCGGATCATGTCCGTGTCATTGAAGCACCGGATGCCTATCGCCGTGGCGCAGAAAATTTGGGAGTTGCTTTTGCTGCGGATGTTAGGGAGGCATTTGAAGATCTTGAAGCACATGGCTACAAACCGTCAGTTTTTATTTTCGATTCAATATTTTCCAGTGACGGCGTTCTGCCAGGACCGGCAGGTTTTTTGAAACCTGCCGTAAAGGCTGCCAGAGAAGCAGGAGCATTGATTATCGCCGATGAAGTACAGCCCGGTTTTGGTCGAACCGGGGATGCCTTTTGGGGATTTCAGAGGCATGATATTACTCCGGATATTATCACGATGGGTAAATCAATGGGTGATGGACATCCAATAGCGGGACTTGCTGCTCGTTCTGTTATTCTAGATGGATTTGGAGAAAAATACCGATATTTCAATACTTACGGTGGAAATCCTGTTTCCTGTGCTGCAGGAAGCGCGGTTTTAAATGTTATCAAAGAAGAAAAACTCCAGGAAAATGCATTTGAGGTCGGAAAATACTTACGTAAGGAATTACGTCAATTAGCAAAAAAACATGAAATTATCGGAGATGTCCGCGGGGCAGGGTTATTTACAGGACTGGAACTGGTAAAAAGTCGAGAGACAAAAACCTACGCCTCTGAAGAGGCTGATCAATTAGTCAATGGCTTACATCGAAAAAGAGTTCTTATTTCACGGGCAGGACCGGGAGGCAATATTATTAAAGTCCGTCCGCCACTGCCATTCTCAAGGGAAAATGCTTCCTTCTTTATAGAAAAAGTTGATGAAGTTTTAAGTGAAATCAGGATCCCCACACAGTAATCAGTTGATTGAGTTCTTCTAATTTTGGGCAAAAAAAAACCTCCTGGAAGGAGGTTTTTAAATCGTTAGATCAACCGGCTGTTGTTATTTCATTGAAGTAACATTAGTTGCAGCTGGTCCTTTTTCGCCTTGCTCAACTTCAAATGTTACTCGCTCACCTTCTTGCAAAGATTTGAAACCTTCACTATTGATTGCAGTATGGTGAACAAATACATCATCGCCATTTTCCTGTTCAATAAAACCAAAGCCTTTACTATCGTTAAACCATTTAACTGTTCCTTCTATCATGTGGATACTCCATTTTAAATTTTTATCATTCTACCAACTTCCAGCATCCACCTACATCATAAATGGTACTTTCAATCAGAATGCAATCGATTTTAAATAAACCGATTATTATTTCTGAGCCTTCTAACTCGTTTGAGTGAGCCTTCTAACTCATGCGAGAACCATATTTATATTTTATTAAAAAAGCAACAATTATTATTTAATTATTTATAGTTCTCGATTTTTATCATTTTTAATCTTCGATCGCTTGTACCATGGCCAGTATATTTTCCGGGGGGACGTCGTTCATGATGGTATGTACCGAAGACATAATATAACCACCCCCTTCACCCAGAATACCCGAAACCCTTTTAACTTCCTTTCTGACATCTTCCGGCGTTCCAAAAGGAAGTATCTTTTGAGTGTCAATGCCACCACAAAAAATAATTCGATCACCAAAAGATTCCTTCAATAGAGAAAGATTTGACATTTTACCAGCTGATGTTTGTATTGGGTTAAGGATATCGACACCCATTTCGATAAAATCCTCGATGAGATTAAAAACATCTCCGTCTGTGTGAAATAAAATCTTGGCTTTCGTCCGCTCTTTAATAAATGAAATAAACTCAGCATGTATCGGTTTTAGCATATTTCGATACATGGTTGGTGATATCATAAGATTTTCCTGAGTTCCCAGGTCATCACCTATTTTTATAATATCAACATTATCACCAAGTTCATCCAAAAAATGGCCCATCAACGTTTTACACAATTCAAGATGTTTCCATAGTAAAGCCGTCGCAAAATCTGGATATTTAGCCATATTAAAGAGAAATTTATCCAGGCCCTGCATCATATAGGCCCTTTCAAAGGGGAATAGCAACCAGGGAGTTGCCATAACAGAATAGTTGGAATTGTTTTTAATTTCAACTGCGGCCTGTTTGACAAGTGCGACCCGATAGGGGTCATCCATATTCGGCCACTCAGGGTATTCTTCCACTTCTTTCACGGTGGTGGCATCCGCCAAAGGATGGATGCCGGGAAACCATTCTCCAGGTGCAATTTCTCTGGTCCCGCTTCCCCAGTCATCAATAAAATCAGAATGTGGTTCGCGTTCTTTATTTTTTTGACTAGTCGCTTCCGGCATCCTGTCCCAAACCCCTCTGACGTCACTGTTCAACCTGACCATCATCTCTTTATCGGGCAGCGCAGTACCAAGCTCCGGCCAATCATATAGATATTGATCTTCAGATGTAACTCCCAACAGCTTTTTCAGTGCTCGATAAGCACCCATTTTGATTCCGGTTGCATTGCTAACACCAATAATCACGGGAATTCGATCGGGCTGCTGAAAGTTTAGTACGGCCTCAATTCTCTCTTTTGGGGTCATTTTTCCATCCTTCTAAATTGTATTTTTCGTATACCGGATTTATTATCTTTTATGTGGCAATATAAAAAACGGATTAATACAACTTTTTATCAAAAATAAGATACCCTGTATACGGGTTGTCACATTTCCAGTATTTAATTTTCGGAAAAATAGTTTTTAAAACTTCCCTGACTTAAAGTTGCCCTTTTGATCTAAGGTAATTCCCAAACTCACGATCTGTTTCCCTAATATGATTAATAAACCACGATTTCATTTTTATACAAAAAGCTTCACCATCAAGTTTGTTCATTTTATTATCTATTTCTTTTAATGAACTTAAAAAATTTTCATGCTCAATTCGATGGCTTTCAATGTCCGGATAATCAGTTAACTTCATATATGTTTCTTCCGTAGTAAAATGATTATCAGCATACAACTCTAAAAAAAACCTCAGTTTTTCAATATCAGGATCACCTTCGTAGGCATATATCAATGCCAAAGCATTAAATTTATCTAAAAACAATTTATGCTGAGCATCCTGCCAAGCGATTCCGGTTAAATAATGGTTTTGCCATTTTGATTGATCCGACATAGTTCCTCCGATCTATATTATTTTAAATTATGATTTTTATATATTATAGAATAGAAGGACCATGATACAAAATCTATTCTTATTTTAAATATTATATCAATTTTATTACCCGTATCTGTTCCCTTCGTTCTTGGCCAAAGTACCGCAAATTCGGGCGATATTGCCGATAGCCAATCAATAAAAAAAATGTTTGAGACGGTTGGAAAAGTTGATGCTGTGGTTTGTATTTCTGGAGATGCAAAATGGGCTGAATTCTCATCTTTAACTGAAGAGGACTTCTACATTGGCGTAAAAAGCAAACTGATGGGACAGGGTACCGGCGAAATTATCCGAATGTATGACAATTGTTGATTTTTATTTTTCGATAACTGTAAATATTCTAATTTCTGAAAACGTCATCTCTAAACAATATGGGAGTTAAAAAGTGAAATATATTAGGGAGATGGGAAAGTGGTTTAATTCCAATTTTTCAGCTTTACAACCCACAAAGTCAAATACCACTGAGCTTACTAGTGGTATTTAACTTTGTTCTCATTTAAAAAAGATAGAACT
>Ga0307989_1001982_pt1 | contig 10115 bp, 14 predicted proteins | sample EllFjometagen185_FD_203164 | JGI IMG/M metagenome (GOLD analysis project Ga0307989, IMG submission 203164) | Marine microbial communities from Ellis Fjord, Antarctic Ocean - #185 | ecosystem: Environmental > Aquatic > Marine > Unclassified | place: Southern Ocean | collected 2014-10-08 | reverse complement strand
CAGGGCAGCAGCTGGCGAAATACATCATGGGAGATGGTGCGAGGCCTACGTCGGTGACTGAGAGTCCTGATTCGAGGAGGCCTTTGATGTAGGACTCTTGGATTGCTGGGCTGGTGAGGCGGATGTCTCGTCCGACTGCCATGTGTTGTGTGTTGTATTGGCGGCGGAGGTATGTTGCGGTTCCGCGGCCGATGTAGTATGCAACTTCCGGAGTGAGTTCTGGGTCTGCGATTGCTCTAATGTCGTATGCTCGGAATATTTGTGGGTTTGGGAGTTGCATGGGGAGGGGGTGTTTTTAGGTTTTTTTATGTGCTTTGACGTATCTTTCAATAGCTTCTTTTGTTGTTGTCCAATTTCTTTTGATTTTAATTGCTTCCAATTTACCTTCTTTGGCTAATTTGCCAAGGTAAGCTTGAGAATACGAACAGTATTTTGTCGCTATGGCTAGGCTAATGAAATTTTCTTTATCTTTTGATGGTGTGAGTACGTCTAAATAAATATTTAGTGATCGCAGGATGGCTTGGGATGTGAATAAGACTAATGGTTTGTAATTTCCGTTGTCGGCCATTTCTAAAACTCTGTAATATTTTTGTCTATCATTTTTTTGAATAATAGCGATAGGGAAACCGTATTGCATTAAGAATATGTTCATAAGGAGTCTTCCTGTTCTACCATTCCCATCCTGAAAAGGGTGAATGTGTACAAACTTGTGATGAAATATTGTTGCAAACTCTACGATGTCTATTTTTTTGTGGTTTTTTTTTGCCCAATCGACAAGCTCTCTCATTTTAAAAGGGATCTCTAATGCATTTGGGGGAATGTGTTCTGTGCCAGCAATAAACACATCAACATCCCTGTATTGTCCTGCTATGTTTTTGTCAATATCTTGAATGATTAGTGAGTGTAGTTCTTTGATGAGATGTTCTGAAAATGTGAAGTTTTTGCTGTGCTCGATTGTTTCATAAAGAAAATCGAGTGCTTCTTTGTGATTTTTTGCTTCCAAATGGTCTTTCAATGATTTTCCTTTGACGGTTATTCCTTGCTGAATAACCCAATAAGTTTCTTTCAGTGTTAATGTGTTTCCTTCAATAGCATTTGAATTGTAGGTCATTTCTACTTCAAAACGTTCTTTTAGCTGGAGTAGAAGTGTTTTAGAAATAGGTCGAAGTTTGTTTAACTTCTTTAGTTTTTCTTCGAGTGTTTTTTTTAGAGATTCTTGTGTGGACATGGGTGGGTTGGATAGGTCTATTTTCATTATATCCAACCCTGTCTATGTTTTCAAGGGGAAGTTTGTTTTCCGGGTGTTTTCTTAGTCGTTTTTGTAAGCGTCTGGATTTGATTCTCTGTCTGCACGTCCTGAGTACAGGCTTTCTTTTCTTTCTTGTAGGTGTCCTTGGATGAGTTTGTATGTTTCGTAAGGGTGGTCGATGTGTTTGAGGACGCTGTACATTGTTTTTGTTTTGACTTGGCCTCTGCTGTTTTTGCCACCTCCTGTTGAGTAAGTGTTGGTTTTTCCGGTGTCAATTTTTATTGATCCTACTTTGAAAATTTTCCCGATCAATCCTACGTCTACAAGTGCCTCTTTGATTTGGTCGAAGTTGATTGATTTGAAATCTGTTCCGATTATTCCTGATTTGATGATGACTCTTTTTTCTGTGATTGCGTATTCTTTCACCTTGTTTACGAAGTATGAAAGAATGTTTGTGAAGAGTCCGATGCCGAGCACGATTGCTGCTACTAGTGAGCCTGATAATTCTTTGTCTACGCCGTCTTGGGAGTATGGAATGGTTTCTGCGATGTACAATCCTGCGCTGAGGGCGAATGTGATTACGAGTCCGATTATCAGGATTGTTGTTAGGACTTTTCGGTTTACGATGCCTTGCCATTTAATTGTTTCTGCGCCGTGGATGATTTTTTGGATTTCTGACATGGGATGGGTTAGAGGGGAGGGGTGACGAATTTATTTATACTTAGTTTCTTTCATTGTTTTGTTGATGTGCTGGAGTCGTTTTGGGATTTTGAGCTCTTTCAAGATTTCGGCAGTGCGTGTTGGGACCATGTTCTGCCATTCGCGGGTTCCGTCGAGGATTGAGTAACGGATATTGGTGGCTGAGATTGGGAGGACGCGTTTGATTTTGATGAGTTTATGTTTGTTTTGTGCGCCTTCGTAGCATGCTTTTACTATATCTGAGCCGGTGTAGATTTTTTGATATTCGGGAAGGTACAGGTTCATGTGGCTGACCCAAAGTGCGTAGTTGTTGATGTTGCGGACTGGAATGATCGAATATTTGGATGGGCTGATTTTTGCAGATTTTAGGGTTTCGTCGATGAGGTAATAACGTTCGCCGGCTGTTAGTGGGTTTTCTGGGACGAAGTTTTTTTCGGCTGAGCCGATTGCTATCAGGATGTGGTCGTTTTCTTTGAGGATTTTGCGGACTATGTCCAAGTGGCCTTTGTGAAAAGGTTGGAATCTGCCGACAAACAATCCTGTTTTGCGCGATGTTTTTCGCGCTGGGGGAGATGTGTGTTTGTTCATGTGAGTGGGTTTATAACCCTATTATATACGGACCTTTGGATTTATGCTCGTTTTTTTTGATTCGCTCGAGTAAGTCTAGGATTCTTATCTTTTGAAAGTTGGGATTTTCTTCTTCTAGTTTTTCCATAGTTTTGGCTTTGTCTTGGTCTTGTGATTCGTATGCTTTGAGGACTTTGTCGATTTCTTTGTATGGAAGTCCGAGTTCTTCTTCGTCGGTTTGTCCTTTGTATAATTCTGCGGAAGGAGCTTTTTTGATTATTTCGTCAGGGAGTCCGAGGTATTCGGACAGAGCGTATACGTCGGTTTTGTACAGGTTGCCGATTGGGTTGATGTCGTGTGCGAGGTCTCCGTATTTGGTTCCATATCCGAGCAAGAGCTCTGATTTGTTGCTTGCCCCTACTACGAGTGCGGTTTCTGTGTTTGAGAAATTGTAGAGGACGATTGCGCGGGCTCGGGCTTTTGTGTTCATTTGTGAAAGTCGAGAAGGTTTCCAGGGTAGGTGGAGTAGGTCGAGTAGGTATTTGTTGATTGGTACGACGTGGTGTTTGACCTGGAGGTATTTGCAAAGGCCTTTGGCGTGGAATGTGTTTTCGTCTTTGGTCACACCTGTTTCTGGCATGATCAGGGCTGTGACATTTTGTGGGCCGAGTGCATCTGAAAGCAATTTGAGTGTAAGGGCTGAATCGATTCCTCCTGAAAGTCCTAGAACGGCTTTTGTGTGGCCGGAGGTTGTGAAGTATTTTTTGACTTCAGCGGTTATGTGGGTGTGGACGTTTTGTGGGTTTTTCATGTGTGGGGGTTGAGTTGACTCCGGGGTTGAATTTTCTCCAGGTTGGAAATTTGGACCCCGGGGTTGAAAGTCGACAAAGTTAAAAATGCTTGTGTATTTTAGATGAAAAGGTGGGGGATTAGAAGTGGAATTAGAGGAGGGGAAGGCGAATTTGTGGTAAAATCAATCTATGAGTTCAGCTGAAACCTTTCTTCAGGAGTATAAAAAGCTGTTTGATGCCTGTCCGCACAGGAATTTTATGCAGGTAGAGGTGGAAAATTGCGAGTATACGGATTTTGTGGGGAATTCGAAGGATTGTTATTATTGTTTTGATGGGGGTGGCTGTGAAGGGATATCGTATTCGGATTGGATTGCTTTCTCAAGAGATTCTTGTGATTGTTCTCACCTTATGAAGTGTGAATTGTGTTACGAGTGCTTGGATTGTGATGGGTGTTTTAATTGTGATTTTTTGCAGGATTGCTCAGGGGTGAAGGATTCGCGGTTTTGTTTGGATTGCAAGGACTGTTCGGATTGTTTTATGTGTTGTGGTCTGAGGCATAAGAGGTTTTTTGTTTTGAACGAGGAGTGTGCGGGGCGTGAGGAATATGATGCGAAGGTTGAGGAGTTGGTGGGGGATGGTGGTGTTATGGATCAAGAGAGATTGTGGGATAAATTGTTAGAATTCTCTGCTGATAAACCCAGGATAGCTTTTCATTCAAATCATTCTGAAAATTGTGTTGGTGATTATTTTTTTGCTTCTGCGAATGTGTATTATGGCTTTGGTGTTATAAAGGAGGAGGATTCGATGTATGTGTATGATTGGGGGTCTCGAGGGCCTTCGAATGACAATTGTGATTGTTGTCTGGGGGGAGATAGTGAACTTTGTTACGAGGGGATGTATGTGGGGCATTCATATAATTGCAATTTTTGTTATAAATGTCGGGATTGTTCAGACTTGGAGTTTTGCGTGCAGTGCGTGCAGTGCCAGGATTGTTTTGGCTGTGCGTATTTGAAGCACAAGCAGTACTATATTTTGAATAAGCAATACAAGAAGGCTGAGTATTTTGAGAAGGTTGCGGAGTTGAAGAAGGGGCTGAAGGAGGAGGGGAAGTATCGAGCGTTGTGGGCGTGAGGGTGGGAGTGAGCGTGGGCGAGGAGTTTTAGCTGGTGTGGGCTTTGAGGGCTCGGTTGGTTTCGAGATCTTGGCTGCGTTTTTTGAGCACGTTGCGTTTGTCGTGAAGTTTGCGTCCGCGGCAGACTCCGATTTTGAGTTTGATCAGGCTGCCTTTGAGGTATAGCTCGAGGGGGATGATGGTGACTCCTTTTTCGTTGAGGCTGATCGCGAGTTTTTCGATTTGTTTTTGGTGGAGGAGGAGTGTGCGTTTTGCGGTTGGGTTGTATTTGTCGTCGTTTGCGAATTTGTATGGGGAAATGTGCATGCTTTCGGCGTATGCGTAGTTGTTGTGAATGTGAACGTATGAGCCTTTGAGGTTGGCTCGGTGTTCGCGGCAAGATTTTACTTCTGCCCCTGTTAGGATGATGCCGGCTTCGTATACGTCGATGATTTCATAGTCGTGGTATGCTTTTTTGTTCTTTGAGAGAAGTGACGACTGAGGGGTCGATTTTTTTGTTGGGGTGGTTTTGGTGGTCGCTGGTTTTTGTGTAGATTTTGTCATTGCTCAGGTAGTCTATAGGAAAATAATTTGAAAATGAAGCAAATGTGTGTAAGAATCCTTCCTTATTAATTTAATTATCATTTAAGGATGAGTGAAGGTCGTGAATTAGCTTGGTTGGATGCAGAGGGGCGTTTGGAGTTTGTTCCTGCGGAGTCTCGTGGGGGACAGTTGGAGCTCCGTCGGAGTGAGCCCTATCTCGATGCTTTGGAAAGGGCGACTAGCTTTGTTAAAGGTGGTTTTGTTGATGTGGGGGGTGAAGGCTCTTATTCTTTAAATGTTCCAGGTTTTGGGGCTTGTAGATTTGCGTATCACGTTATGGACTGGAGAGAGTCTGGAGATAATGTTTGGAATGTTCGGCTTGAGTTGTTTGATGGTGATTATTTGGTTGCTGAGTTTGTTATGAGAAAAACTACTAATGGTTTGTGCGAGTTGTATCATAGAGAGGTTGTGGATGAGTTTTTGAGGGGGTATGGGTTGGGGACTTTTATGTTTGATGTTTGTGAGATGATTGCTGTTTTGGAGAGTGAAGGGGCTGTGGGGCATGTTTTTTGTGATTTGGAGCCTGAGTTGTTTGATGATTGGGGGGGGGGTGACCGAGATGCTGTTCAAGCCGATGTTTTGTGTGTTTTGCTTAATAGGGGCTATTCTCCTGTTGATAAAGTTTCTCAAGAGGTCGTTGCTAGAGTTTTGAACAGGGATCGTGTAGAGCCTGGAGTGGATGACAAGGGGAGTCCATTGTTTTTTTTGAAGGGTTCTCGTGCAGATTTTCGCTGTGCACTTGGGAAGGTGCTTGATTTTAGTTCTGGAGGTGGTGAAGAGGAGGGGACTTTGGTATAGTTGGGTTCGAACTTAATTGTACCTATGGGAATGTCGTTTGCAGAATTGGCTTACTTCTTGATTGCTGTTGCAGTGATTTTGCCGTTGCATGAAGCTTCTCATGCTTTGGCGGCGTATTTTCTGGGAGATCCTACTGCGAAGATCAGGGGGCGGCTGTCATTGAATCCAGTGAAGCATATTGATTTGCTTGGTGCGTTGATGCTGGTGTTTGTGCATTTTGGATGGGGGAAGCCTGTACCTGTGAATCCGGGGAATTTTCGGCATCCGATGAGAGATAGTGCGCTGACTGCGTTGGCAGGTCCCGTTTCTAATTTTGCTTTGGCGGCGGTGGTTGCTTTGCCGATCAAGTATATTGGAGTGGCGATGCCTGAGGTTTTGTTGGGGCAACTTTGGTGGATTTTTGATTTGTCTGTGATCTGGGGGATTTTCAATATGTTGCCTGTTCCACCTCTAGATGGTGGGAAGATTTTGGGGCTGATTGTTCCGAGGAAGTATGAGAGACCTTTTATGAAATTTCAGGAGACTGGATTGGTGTATTTTGCGGCGTTTATTTTGTTGGATATGTTGGTTTTCTGGAAAGTTGTGGGGTTATTCGCTCCTTCTTCTGGGATTGGCGACTTTTCGATTGTTCGTTGGATAATTTTTGGAGGAGCTGGGTTTGAGGGGTTATATAACTTGGTTAAGAGCTTTTTGCTTTTTGGTATGTAGTGGTGGGGGTGGGTGGTGTGGTTTTGGGATCTCGCCTTGGTTTTTTGGGGTTGATTGGGAGAAGGTTCTAATCACCCGTCAAAATGGGGGGCGAAGTTGAAATGGTCGAAGGAAGACGTCATGTTTTTGGCTTCAATTTCTAGGATTCTATCTATTGGGTTTAAAAGTATGTATTTTTTCAGGTTTTGATAGTAGGAGAGAGAGGATATTTCTATAGCCTTGTAGCTATATTCGAAAACTTTCCCTTTTTTGTTGTATTTGTGATTGTAATATTGAGAGTAAGATTTTTGTATTGCCCATGTGAATTTTGACAAGTTACCTTGAAAGGATTGCTTGGCCATTATGTGAAAGTGGTTGTCCATTATTGCAAAGCCTTCTACCGATATGTCGTGTTTCAAAGAATATTTCTCTATACTCTTTTTGAATTTTCGAGTATCAACTTTATTTAGAAAAAGGGTGTGTTTTAAATGATGCCTATTGTAGATGTGATAGTTTTGATTTGCTAAAGCTTTTCTTTGAGGCATATATGAATTTTAGCTTTCACTTCTAAAATATTCTTAAAATCTTTCTAAAATTTGAGATTCTTGTGCTGAGAAGTTTGCGGTGATAAAATGTCTTTGAACTCTGACTTGTTCGCTAGTACCTTAATATTCTCTCTTCGAATTATATAGGGGAGCTCAAGATTTCTCTTCGTTGCGGCGGAGGGGTGAGGGCACCCACTTTGCAAACCAGCGGGGTAGAATACGAGGTGCGACGGCTTGATGGGGTTTTTTTGTGGAATTTGTGAGGTTTTTGCGGTTTTGTGCTAACAGGAGTGGGAGGGGTTGACAATTTGGTGCAAATTTGGTATAAAATAGTCTTAATTTAAATTGTTTTATGGCTGAAGCTATTGTACAAAAAGAAGGTGTTTCAGGGGAAGTTGCTGCAGAAGTTGCTGAAGAAGTGACGTCTTCAGAACAAGGCACCCCTAGACTCAAAATCACCGATGAACCTCGGTGTGCTGAGATGGTGGGGAAGATTTTGAAGTGGGCTGAGGAGAGGTTGAAGGCGGAGAAGGTTTCGTCTGTTGAGAGCGAGACTTTTTGTTTTGAGAGTAAGGCTTTGGGGCTTTTGGTTTGGGATGTGCAGGTTGTGTTTATAATGGAGGGGGTTGTTCGTGCAGCTGGTAGGGTTACCCTAGATGTTACTAAACTTCTTAAATCTGAAGATGGACTATGCAATGAGAGGGTTGCTTCTTTTGGGAGCAATTTGGAGGGAGAGGGTGTGTATATTGGACACAGGGAGGTTCTGGATGTGAAGGAGCCTTATCTTGTTGCTGGTGATGCGGTGTGTAGTGAAGATGTTTCTCTTGGTCATTATCGACGTGGTGTTGGAACCACGTGTTTTGATATTTTGGAGGGAATAGCTGTTGTGTCCGGGGGTTCGCATGCTCGGATGGACTTGCTTGTATCTTTGGTTGTGGCTGAGAATGGGGATAGTGAGCCTTGTGCTGTTCAAGCTGATGTTTTGGGGCTGGCTTTGGGTAGAGGGTATCTGCCTGATGGCGAATTCTCCGAGGAAACTGTGGCGAGGATTAAGGCTTTGGATGGTGTTAAAGTTGGCAAGGATCAATTTCATAGGTCCAAGGCTTTCCCGACTGATAGGTATGGAAGGTTTATGTGTATGGTGAAGAAGGATTTGAGGGTTTCGAAGGAGGAGGGTGAGGGTGGCGAGGCGAAGGTTGAATTGGTTAATAATTAATAAAAACTATGGCTGAAGCTGTTGTACAAAAAGAAGGTGTTTCAGGGGAAGTTGCTGCAGAAGTTGCTGAAGAAGCGGTATCTCCAGAACAAGCTACCCCTATACTCAAAATTACTGATGAACCTCGATGTGCCGAGATGGTGGGGGAGGTTTTGAAGTGGGTTGAGGAGAGGTTGAAGAATCTTAAGATTATAGTTTTTGAGACGAAGGTTTTTTCTTTTGAGAGCAAGGCTTTGGGGCCTTTGTTTTTGAAAGCCAAGGTTCTTTTTGATGTGCAGAATAATATTCGCAGGGTTGATCTTGTAGATCTTGATCTTTGGATAACGCCGGAAATTACAAATCGTTTTTTGAGCCGTGTAGATGTGGCTGCTTTTGATAGTGGCTTGAGTGGGGTGGGTGGTATGAATATTGCTCATAGAGAAGTTTTGGATCCAGCTTTTATGAGGCGTGGTGTTGCCACGGCATGTTTTGATATTTTGGAGGGGATGGCTGTGGCGTCTGGATATTCTCACACTATGATGGGTTTAACTGTGCTATTGCCGCAGACTGATCTCCCAGATAAGAGTCTGTACGAAGTTCAGGTTGATACTTTGCTTTGTGCTTTGGGTAGGGGCTATTTGCCGGCTTGTGATGATTCCAAGGAAACTGTTGATAGGATTGAGCGAAGGGATGGGTTTGAGGTTGGTAAGGATACGGAGGGGAAACTGAAAGCTTGGCCTAATTTGAAAACTGAGCAGCCTATGTGCTTGGTGAAGAAAGATTTGAGGGTTTCGAAGGGTGAGATTTAATTAACAAATAATATGAAACGAATTGGTCTTCCTGAAAAAGTTGTAGATATGATGATAAGCCCTAGAGGCTGTGTTTTTAGGGAGGATGATGTGAAAAATATTATAAGGGAAGAATATGGGAATGGTTTTGTGGGGGAAGCTCAGGATATTTGGATTGAGCCTGTTCGTTTTTGCTCAACTGCTTTTTTGAAACGTGTGAATGGTGTTATGGGTGAGCCTGACGTTGATGCGGTTTCTGTTCTGAGTTTTACTATCCAAAAATGTGAGAGATGTTTGCAAGATGTTTTGTTGGAGGAGGGGCATAGGGTTTATTACGAGCTTGGTGTTAATGAAAGTTCGGGAACCACTGGTCTGGCTAATTTTACTGGGCCTCAATGGCTTGAATTGAGGCATTATTATCATAAAGTTCTGAAGAGCAAGAGAGGGCGTTCAAGTTGGTATTTGGGGCATTTGGAGGCTGAGAATGATCATCCTAATGTTGTTAGTGAGAGGATTTTTTCTTTGATGAATTCTTCGGGATGTTTGGTTACTGTTGCGGAAAATTTGAAAGAGGCTTCTAGTTTGGAGGAGATTTGGGCTGGTTTGTCTGAAAAGGAGGTTTTGAAGATTTTCTCAGATGCGATGAGGGGTTGTGATGAAGTGGTTCATGAAAAGGGGTTTGTACATCGAGATGTGAAGCCTGCTAATATTATGGTTGCTGAAAGATCTGAAGAACAGGTTGCGACTGGGGCTGATAAATATTCTGGAAGATTGGCGGATTTTGAATATGCTGTAAAAGATGATACTAAACCTCTTTGGGTTGGCACAGACCCTTTTGCGGAACGTTGTTGGTATAAGGAAGCTCGTTTTGGAGAGAAGGTTTCTCAGGGGGTTGATAACCTTTCTTTTGGAGCGTCTTTGTTGGCTTATTATTTATCTGTGAATGGTTGTGTCTCTGATATGAATAATTTTGCGCAGATTGTTCATGACATTAATTATGCGCTGGAGATTCCTCCTGCTTTTCCTACGAATGTTGATTTTGAAGCTTTTTGGAAGGCTGTGAGTCGTGGGCTTGGGTGGAA
>Ga0307989_1001980_pt1 | contig 10124 bp, 11 predicted proteins | sample EllFjometagen185_FD_203164 | JGI IMG/M metagenome (GOLD analysis project Ga0307989, IMG submission 203164) | Marine microbial communities from Ellis Fjord, Antarctic Ocean - #185 | ecosystem: Environmental > Aquatic > Marine > Unclassified | place: Southern Ocean | collected 2014-10-08 | reverse complement strand
AGTAACAGTCGAAGAACACCAAATTTCAGGAGGAATGGGATCAGCAGTTCTCGAGGCAATCGCCTCAGAAAACCCAGTTCCAGCAGAGCTAATCGGAGTCCCGGACACCTTCGGAGAATCAGGCACACCAAAAGAATTACTTGAAAAATTTGGACTAAAGAGTTCAAATATAGCTGCGAAAGCAGAAAAAGTAATTCAGCAAAAACAATGAGTTCACCAAAACCGCCAAGGCCAACACCGAAGCCGATCAAAACAATCAGAACAATCAAAACAATCCTAATTGCCGCAATCTCTCTCGACGGTAAGATTTCCACAAACCCAAACAAAAACGCCAACTTCTCTTCAAAAAAAGACAAAGCCTTCTTCCGCAAAGAAGTCCAAAAAGCAGGAGTATCAATCCTCGGTTCAAAAACATACAAAGCCGCAAAAAGCGCAGGCACAGGGGCAAGCCCCAGCGGCCTAATCCCAAAAGTCCAACACATAGTGATGACTCGCACCCCAGAAAAATACACAAAAACTACCGCCTCCACAACTTTCACAACTTCCACAACTTCGCCCGCCATTTTGACGGTTGATCAGAACATCTCCCCAATCAACCCCAAAAAACAGAGGCGACACCACGCCACAACCAAAACACCCACCACTTCCCCCGCCCCCCTCACCTTCACAAAAGACACCCCACGCAAAATCCTCAAAAACCTCGAAGCTCAAGGCCACAAAACAGCAATAATCTCCGGCGGCTCAGAAATCTACACAATGTTCCTCAAAGCAAACCTGGTAGACGAGATGTATCTCACAATAACTCCTCACTGGTTTGGCAAAGGAATTCCCCTCTTCCAAGGCAATCCGAACATCAATTTCGAACTTTATAAAGTCAAAAAACTTGGAGAAAACGAGATTTTGTTGAAATATAGGAGGTGAAGATAAGATTCTCTCCGGAGAGAAAAAACCACCAGGTTAACAAAAACTCTCCCCGGAGTTAAACATAACCCCATTTCCAATGAGAAAATTTTCACCTAGACTAGCCCGCATAGGAACTGAAGACGCTTTTTCCGTAATGATAAAAGCGAACAAATTCGAACGCGAAGAATTGACCCCACAAGGCAAGAAACTCATACGCCTTCAAATCGGCGAACCAGCTTTTAACACACCAAAACACATCAACAAAGCCGCAATCCGCGCAATCAAAGACAACCAAACTCACTACACCGCTCCCCCAGGAATCCGCGAAGTTCGTGAATCTCTAGCAAAACAATCTAGCAAAATGACCGGCGTAGACTTCAAACTAGAAGACATCGTAATCCACTCAGGAGCAAAACCTTCAGCCTTTTACACGATCAACGCAGTCATTGATCCAGGAGACGAAACTATAGTATTCGATCCAGCATGGCCAATATATGCTTCCGTAACCAACTATCTCGGCGGCACCACAAAATTCATCCCATTGAAAGAAGAGCTCGGATTCCAACCAGACATTGAAGAAGTCAAAGCAGCGATAACAGACCGAACAGTCCTAATGGTAGTCAACACTCCGTGCAACCCAACTGGAGGAGTTTTCTCAGCAGAAGTACTGGAAGCCCTAGCCCAAATCGCAGTAGAAAACGACCTATGGGTTCTGTCCGACGAAATATATGACCACATAGTGTTCGATGGAGACCACCGATCAATCCTCAACTACCCAGGAATGGAAGAGCGCACAGTTCTCCTCAACGGAGCTTCAAAAACATACGCAATGACAGGATATCGAATGGGTTGGTCAGCAACCAAAAACGAACGCATGCAATATGCCATAGAACGCCTTCAGACCAACGACACGTCTTGTCCGCCGGCAATGAACCAATGGGCACTCAAAGAAGCCGTAGACAGCCCCAAAACACCAGCAGCGGTCGCAGAGATGAACGGTGAGTACCTCAAACGTCGAGACCTCATCCACGGACTAGTAAACGAAGTCCCAGGCCTCAGCGCAAATCTACCAAAAGGAACCTTTTACCTTTTCGCCAACGCAAAGCCAATCTGCGAAAAACTCGGATGCAACTCAGCAGAACTCGCAGACAAAATCATGCGTGAAGCCCACGTGCTAGTTCTCCATGGAACAAGTTTTGGTCCACACGGCGAAGGATTCATTCGATTCTCATACGTCAGCTCCGAAGAAGATATCAAAGAAGGAGTCCGAAGAATCAAAGAATGGACAGAAAAATTAGGATTGTAAAAACACCAAAACACTCAAGCACACTCGACTCCCCACCCTCCTCATTCTTAACACAAAATTCATGACGATGCCTGAAGCCGCAAAAGCTCCCGACCCAATCTTCGAAAAAGCCCGAATGACCCCGTGGGGCCCAGCACCAGCATACTCAGGAAAGCCCCCAACCACCGAGGCATCCATCCACGTTCTCACAGCAACCTTCGTCGAAGAAGAGCTAGAGGCTGCACACCAACAAGTTGTAGACCTAATAGGACAAGGCGAAACCTTAGACGAAATCCTCGACAAACTCCGATACAAATTTCAATTCAGAGGGGCAGAACTAAAACCACCACTTCGAAAACCCGACGAAGCTTCCAGAGCCCACCGAAACGAAATCCGACGCCTCCTCTTTGAACTATACGGTGTTGATTATACACTAGAAGAAAACTAACACTGGAGGCTTGCAATAACACAAATTTTCCCTAGAATAGCGACAACTATAACCAAAAACTTATGTACGGAATCACAGATCTCAAAATCGGAACAGCTATCAATATAGACGGCCAAGCTTACATCGTCACAGCCTCTCACCACTCAAAACAAGCCCGTGGCGCAGGAGTTATGAAAACCAAAATGAAAAACCTCATCACAGGAGCAGTCGTCCAAAAAACCTTCCAAGGAAGCGACAAGCTAGAACCAGCCGAAGTCCGATACTCAAAAGCACAATACCTGTACAACGACAGCGCAAACTACTTCTTTATGGACCAAGAAAACTTCGAACAATTCGAACTACCTGCCGACAACCTCGGCGACCAAACAAACTTCCTCATCGAAGGAGGAGTAGTCGACATCCAAAACGTAAACGGAAACCCTGCCAACATCCAACTCCCACCAAAAGTAAATCTCAAGGTCACTCACGCAGACCCAGGAGTAAAAGGAGACACAGTCTCAGGAGGCAGCAAACCCGTTACCCTAGAAACAGGCCTCGTAATCCAAGTCCCCCTCTTCATCAACGAAGGAGACACACTCAGGGTAAACACTGAAACAAAGGAGTATTCAGAGAGAGTTTAGGCTACCGAAGCATAAGGCCTGTCATTCCTTTGAAAACAAAAGGATAAAACTCTTAACTTCTCAACGTCAGAATCCTTCGCGGCATAAGAAGTCCACTGTATAGCGCCCTCTGGTTTATCCATCTCAAGACCAACAAAACACTTCTCAAGATCCCAGTAAACAGCTTGAGGACCAAGCCTATCCACTAAAGAGGCAATAAGAAGATCCGAAGGACTTCCGTCCTTATTTACTGCAGCAACACTAAACCTATCCGTCCACACAACCCGCCCACCAACCTCCATTCGTTCCGACAACAATTCAAAAGAGCCATTAATCAAATCTCCTACATTTTTCACAATTGCCTCCCGGCACTCCTCCGCAGAGTAATGAATCTTCCGACACCCAACTTTCCCAACCACGCCATCCACAACAGACCTGCCCGACCCACCAGTAAACATTAGAGAAGCCGACTGAATGTTTGCCCCATTCAACAACTCTCTTGTGTAAACAAGCGTTCTAACATCATCAACTACAAGCTTTACATTTGGATCAACAGCCACACACTTCTCTACACTTTCTGCAAAAGGAACACTTTCCCTGCCAGCCTCTACCTTCGCACTGTCTACCGCCCTTAACCTTTCACTCTCCGCCTCAAGATCAAGAGCATGAACATTTCGAAACACACCATCTCGAAGCTTTAAAACAGCCTCGCTATGAAAAACATCTACCGCCCCCCCATCTCGCTCTAGCAACCTAGCTCCATTTAAAATCATATGAATATTTCGATCAACACCAATAACTACAGCATTTGGATTCGCATTTTTTACCAAGCCCGGAAAAAAGCCAAGCCCTGTACCAAAATCCACATGAACCTCTCCCTCCTTCAACGAAACCTCCCTGGCTAATTGATGATAGATACCAGAATCACGCCACACCAAAAATTCCGAACGATACGCTTTTGCATAACCATGCTCCACCCTATCCACTTTCCTCACAACTTCCTCTAACTGTAATCCAACTTGCTCAACGCCCATAACTTTTGTTTAAAAAACCTTATTAGCAACCGCTTGAGACATAACAAACGATTACACATTTAAAAAGGAGAAGATCGTACCAGAAACCAACCAATGAATCAAGGAGGCTACAGCCAAAACCCACGTCTCAACGCCAAACTAAGCAGCTAAAGCCTGATCAGGCCCTTTGGCAACCGAATCAAATCCAAAATCTAGACCACGACGCTCAACCATAGACATAAGCTTCTTAAGTGAAGCTAGGCTAGAAGGGGTCCCGTCTGAATTAAAAAGACTAGCAAAAACAGATCTTAATGCCGCCTGTAACCCAGGGTCAGTGGCATCAGGAGCAAACTTATAGTTTTTCCCTAAAGCAATCAACAACTTGTTTATCCGATCAAGATTAACTTGCGGAGCCCCTTCTGCTAAATTTTCAAAAGCTTGAGTTAAAAAAGGACCAGTCTCTTGTTGCTGATCAGACAAATCAATCTCCAAAAACGTAGACGCAGCCACTAGCCCAAAAACCTCCCCATAAGACAGCCCCTCCATAGCGTTAACAATTCGAAGCCCAGCATCCTGCTTGACCTGCTCACTATCCCGCAAAGTTTCCGCAGTCTCCCTTACAAAACGGTTCTCGCTCTTCAAATCTCTCTTTAGTCGCTTAAGTGCATTTACAGCAGCTTGAGTGTTCGGCCCCATCAAAGCCTGTCGGAATTCCACCGCACCAATAGGCTCACTAACAAGAACGCTGGTTCTACCAGAAACCCTATTCGAAATCTCCGCTACATCTGCATCTGCGCCTGCGTCGACCTCTGCCCCTAACTCTGCACCCGGCCCAAACGCGTCCTCCATACTACGATCAATATAATCCGGAGCCTCAACGTCCGTCAGTTTAGCAGCACCATCTGGATTTGGATCAGTCATAATTTTTATTGTTATTTTTTGTTTTTAAACAAGTATATAGTACCACAAAACCGCCCTTTGCGCAAGAACCTGTTTGCGGCACCCTAACTGCCCAATTCCCTCACACCTAGCCTCTATTTCTACCAGCTCCTCGTCCGGCACCAGCACCTCTTCCGGCTCCTCTTCCATTCCCACGACCACAACCACGAGCAACCCCATCGTCAGCCCGCCCATCAGCGCCTTCACATTTCCCCTGTTTTCTTCCTGTTAATGGTCCTTTTCCCTCGGGACCTGTTCCATCTTTATTTGGCATATTATTTTGGTTAAAATTTAATGTTTTTTGAATTTCTATAGCTTTACCAGTCGTCAAAGCCTCTGCAACTTTGCCTCGACCAGCGTTAACAACTCTACAAAAAGTTGCCTTCGACACCTCCATTTCCGCAGAAGCATCCTCCATACTCAAACCCTCCGCATCGCACAACCTCAAAGCCTCCAACTCATCCAAACTCAAATTAACAATCTCCATATCTCTTAATCGAACACCACTAGGTTTATAGAAATAAACCCCATACTCCCCTTGAACTTTTCTTGCTAATTTCGGTCGAGCCATCACCACGTGAGTTATGAAACATGTTTCACAACCACGTTATACCCTACGCACAATTAATGCAAGTATTCCCGCTGCCCCTACTAGAAAAAACAGCCCACCCATGGTATAATTAACAGATAGAACACATCCGAAATAAAACCAAATGACCAAAAACCCAAAAGGAGATCTAACGATAATAGACACCACTACGGGAATGGATCCGGCCATAATTGACACTCTCGCTGAAAACCACAAAGCGATTGTAATTTTAAGCCACGCCAACGGAGCAATAAGCCAGCACCTACGTGGAGCCATTCGACGAGCAGTCGATTCTGGAACACCAATTTTTATACTCCCAGACAACGCCAGGTATAACCATGGCGTCGTTCGTTATACTGACGTGCCTCAAGTAACACTACGAGATGCGGGGGCAACCATGCTCGAAACCATGAACATAAACAATGTTTTCGAGGTTGCGGCAGAAATCCAAGTCGCAATAAAAGCAGGCCTTGAAGGCACAGAGCTCGAAAGATTCGTAAGGGAAAAACACGCATACCCAGAAGGACAAAAACCAGTAAGCCGACTCGGAGACCCTGAAGCCTTCGCAGCATTCCAAGCAAAAGTGGAAAAAGAAATTGGAGAAGGAGCAACTGAGTAAGCCCATCCCTGTCTAGTCCACAAACGCATCCTGATTCAAATAAAAATCTCGCGCACCAAAAAGGGTTTCACAAATCTGCAATTCAGAAACTCCAATAATACTAGCAATACTAGAAAGAACTGTTTCAATTAACATTTCAGGCGTAGTAGCCGAGCTCGGATCGTTAACCCGAGCAGACAAAGCAAAAAAATCCTGATCGATACTCCACCTATCCGCAACCAGAGAGTTTTCGTGTATCATATGCCTTATTGAAAAAACCTCACCTCCCCTCAAAACCCTCACCTGCGTACTCTCCACCTTCTCCCTAGCGTAAAAAGAAGACCCATCTTCTTGAACACCAGAGCCAATATCCGACAAGCAAAATCTGAAAGCATTGATATGGGTCATAGTCCTAAGATCTTCATAAACCATCCTCACCGTAACATCAAACTCATCAGGCCCAGCCTGTATCACAACAATCTCCGATTTTTCGCCTTTATTATGAGGATGCGCTGGAGAAGCGATACCTTCAGGAACCCTCCTGACATGATCCAAACAAATAGGCTGTTCATGCATCAAAAAAGGATCCATCAACCACAACTTTCCATCAGACTTCGCAAGGACAACAGCGTGCGTAGAATTCCTAGCCTGAAGCAAACGAACCTCATAGCCCTGATCCTCCAACATACTCTTCAATATATTCGCAGAGTACACACAATCTCCCCCAAGCTTTTCGTCCCAGGACAAGCCCACACCACGTTTCATCAAATATTTAAAAACCTGATAAGAACTATTGAGCGGCGTTTCGCTCGCCACTGACAACGCCTCCTTCATATCCGCAAAACCTTCCATAATAAATTTAGTTATTTTTTCCTAAACCTTCCACCAAACAACCTCTTGGCCCATCCACCCATCACAGATTCTGAACGACCAAGCCTCTCCACCGGCTCGGCAGGAGAGGGCTCGACAGAAGGCGTCTCTATAAGCGGAGAACTTCTCCTCGTAACATAGTCAGACTCCTCTAGTGCCCTCAATTCACTGAGAAGCTCGTCCAGCCGCCCCATAGCGCTCCCGAACCCAGGCAATCTCGCATTAACCACGTCCGACCCAGCCTGAAAAGACTCACGAATTTCCTCATCAGTCACCCCCAAAGCCTCGGCAACACTATCCATTACATGAGCATTAAAAACCTCGATTGTTCGCCCACCCCTCATCACTTCAGTACTAGGGTAAGAAATGTCGAAAACCTCTCCCCACAACTCATCCTCTCGAGTCTTGAAACACACGTTTAAAACCCGGTCCCCAATCCTAACTCTTTGAATACACACGCCAGGCATGGACAGGGCAAGAGCTTCGTCACCATCTTCATAACCAAAAGCTCCAACATCATCCATATGAAACTGATACATAACATCCATTTCTGTTTCACCTTTTTCGCTAGGACACCCCCTCATAAGCAAAAACTCTTTCTTCAAACCCTCGCCAAAATGAGGCGTCAAAGCAATCTCCGTCTTTTGCCCATTAAAACTAGGCTGAGCCCGGCTTCCTGCATTGTGCCCACACTCCAGAACATCCGTTAAACAAAGTGGCTCCTCGTGCATCATAAAAGGGTCCATCAGGTACTGTTTCCCGTCAAATTCGGCAACAACAACAATATGAGCTGCAGGCTTACCCGAAAACACCTCCGTTCTCGAACACAAAAGATCCGCCCTACACCCAGGGATGGTCTCAAGCATACCCTTCAACACCCTCGCAGAATAAATACAATCCCCTCCCAATTTTTCATTCCAAACCTCGTCACCACCATCCATTCCACGCAAATATAGGAATTGTTGGTAACAGTTATTGAACGGGAGTTTTCCCGCCTCGTCCAACGCCTCCTTCATATTCGCCAAACCTTTCATCATAATTTTAGTTACTACCTTTAAAACCAAAAGGAGAGAACTCTACGACAAAACCCTCTCATCGTCAAGACAACCCTTGACAAAACCGCGCCAGGCAGTAGGATGTTGTCTTAAATTTATTTTCATGGGCAATTTAGAATATTTAGTAGGAGGGCCTCACTTAGAGGTCCAAGACGAGGACGTCGATCAAATGTTCCGGCTATTAGTAGAAGGTTGCAAAAAAGACGGACAAGACCCCATGGTTGAACAAATAAGAGACGAAATGCGAGAAGGAATAAGAACCCCAGGGTATATCGTCGTCATGGATGACAAAAAAATGGTTGGAGTCGGCAGCTTCAAAGTTGTAAACAAAACCGAAGATGGCCGCCCAATAGTTGAACTTCGCCGAAGCGCAATCAACCCAAACTACCAAAGCCAATATGTAGGTCATCATTTATACATGGTCGCCATAAAAATAGTCGAAACCTTATACCCAAACGCCGTTATTGTTGCCGCCACCAGAAGTCGTTACCTAAAAAAATCCTCGCCCAAAAGAGGATACCGAATCGTCTCCGTTCCAGAATTCGCAGAATTGGCAAACCTTGGTGACGAAACCGACCTTAACTCCATGGAAGAAAGAGGTTTCTTTGGAACAGTTTTCGACCAAGCAAAGCTATCCCCTATTGAAAAAGTTCAAGCAAAGGCACAACGATTTACAGACTCCTTGATCTTGTTACCAGGAGGCGACAAAATATTTTCCGTGCTTAGTAAATTAAAATCTTTAGGAAGGTAGGACAGTTTAAAGTTTTTGGCAGAAAAACCTCGTGACACCACTCCGGCACTTGACACTTCTCGGAAAATGCGCCATAATTGTCGCCAACAAATCAATAACACTCGCTCAATATGACACCAAAACAACCAATGGAAACTGTTCTAATAAGGGAAGACCTTGTGCCTTATCCAAACCAAGAGCAAATAACCGCAAAAGATAATGCCGTAATGGCGTTACAAGATTTGCCGGAAGCTGACCTTCCCGAAAGAACAGGTAGTGTTCTTTCAATACGGGTCCCTGCTCATTTGATTCCAGATGTAAAAAAGATAATATCTACAACCTCTCTAGAGGTTATTTCCGGTTATGACGTTGTTGCTACCGACTACTTAGAAAGACTAGAACGGTCGTTAACAGCACCACAAATAGGAGTTGCCCCCGGTGTTAATACTCCTCTCCATGTTATAGAAGCCCGTCACAAACTTGAGGATGCAGAAACAGCAGGAGAAGAAGTCCAAGCATTACGTGAAAGATTTAACATGGCCTCAAAAGCAGCATACTCAAAATACGCATCAGAAGCTGTTGATTGGGTAAGAAAAGGCCTTAGCAATGATGGCGTACAATGGAGTTCAACCCTAATTGATGACGCTGCCAGCGCAATAGCCGAGGCAAAAAGACAAGGCGTAGAAACTTCTGAACTCGAAACCTACCTCGAAGAACTTCAAGAGCAACCAAGGCCAGAGTAGAAACAAACATCACACCGACCACATTTAAAAAGAGCTCCTGAAACATAGTTTTAGGAGTTTTTTGGTGGACCAACAAGGTACTCAAATCTAAGATATTGACACCCACCATCTGATTCAGATATAATCGCTCCCTTTTAACAAATCTTGTTATGCCAGCATCACCCATCGCCGGCCCCAAAACATTAGGAGAAACACTCCTCCAATTCGACCAAGAGATTGGAGACAAAAGACCCCTCCTGCAACCTCCATTCAGCCCAAACTTAAACGCGCCACAACCAGACCTAGAAAGACCAGGAATCCTGGTTGTCGCAAAAACAACCCTATTAACAAAGTTTATAGCAGATCTAGTTAG
>Ga0307989_1001979_pt1 | contig 10129 bp, 10 predicted proteins | sample EllFjometagen185_FD_203164 | JGI IMG/M metagenome (GOLD analysis project Ga0307989, IMG submission 203164) | Marine microbial communities from Ellis Fjord, Antarctic Ocean - #185 | ecosystem: Environmental > Aquatic > Marine > Unclassified | place: Southern Ocean | collected 2014-10-08 | reverse complement strand
ACATTAGGTTTTTACACCTACTACATTAACTATTTAGCAAATGCAAATTATGTTGAAGATAGAAGCTTAAAATCTAGAACCGAGCTTGGTGAATGGGTTAGTTCAATTGTTTTCGCAATTGTAGCTGCTACATTAGTTCACACGTATTTTATGCAACCATATACAATTCCAACTTCATCTTTAGAAAAATCATTGCTGGTTGGTGATTTTCTATTTGTAAGTAAATTTCATTATGGAGCCAGAACTCCTATGACAACTATTGCTGCACCTATGGTACATGATTCGCTTCCTCTTGTAAAATCTAAATCCTATTTTAAAAAACCTCAACTTCCATATTTTAGAATTCCTGGTTTTCAAGAGATTAAACGAAATGAAATTGTAGTTTTTAACTGGCCTGTTGATACCGTACGTTTTTTTAGAGACCAATCAAATATCCATATAGACAAACCGATAGATAAAAAATCAAACTACGTAAAACGCTGTGTTGGTATTGCTGGTGATTCTTTAGAAATTAAAGATGGCTATATTTATATTAATGGTGAAAGAACACAGTTACCTGATAGAGCTAAACCTCAATACATGCATAAAGTAGTAACTGACGGACAACAATTAAGTGCTACAGCTTTAAAAAGATACAATGTAACTGAAGGTCGTTTTAACGGTGATTATTACATGTTGAATTTAACTGATAAAAATGCAGCTAGGCTTAAAAATAATCCATTAGTTAAAAGCATTACTAAACAAATTGAACCTAAAGGAAATTATAGCGCTGGTTTTTTTCCACATAATCAACAATATGCGTGGTCAGCAGATAATTATGGGCCAATTTATATTCCTGAAGAAGGAAAAACAGTTGAATTAAACGCTAAATCTTTACCATTTTACAAACGAATTATTGAAGAATACGAAAAAAATAATTTAACTATTAATGGTGATGAAATTTATATTAATGGCAAATTAACTACTACATACACCTTTAAACAAAATTATTATTGGATGATGGGTGATAACAGGCATAATTCTGAAGATGCGCGTTTTTGGGGTTATGTACCATTTGATCACGTTGTTGGTAAACCCGTATTTATTTGGTTTAGTTGGGATAGTAATGAACAAGGAATTGGTAATAAAATTAGATGGGAACGTGTGTTTACAACCGTACATGGAAGCGGTGAACCTGTTTCTTATTTATACTATTTTCTAGGCGCACTTGTTCTTTGGTTTGGTTACAGTTCATATAGAAAACGTAAAAACGCTGAATAACAAAATAGATTTCAGCTTTTAACTATGGTTTTATTACATCCAACATATTTTTCACCTATTAGTCAATATGTTTTAATTGCTAACGCTAAAGAACTTATTTTTGAAGTTGAAGATAATTTTCAGAAACAAACGTACAGAAACCGTTGCTATATTTATACTGCAGACGGGAAACATTTACTAAATGTTCCAATTCAACATACAAAAGGCATCAAACAAAAAACCAAAGATGTTAAAATTGATTATAAAGATGATTGGCATAAATTGCATTTAAAAACATTACAAACAGCCTATAGTTCTTCTCCTTTTTTTGAATTTTATATTGATGATTTAAAACCTATTTTTGAAAAAAGATTTACATTTTTATTAGATTTAAATTTAAAATGTCACGAACTAATTATGGATGCTTTACAACTTAAAATTCCACATAGTAAAACCTCTGAATACCAAAAAGACATTCAATTTTTAGATGCTCGGAAATTAGCTGTTGCAAAAACAAAAGACGAAATTAAACTTACTAGATATATTCAAGTTTTTGAACAAAACAAAGGATTTATCTCCAACTTAAGTATTTTAGATGTACTGTTTATGGAAGGTCCAAATGCTCTAAATTATTTAGAAAATCAAACGATTAATTTTTAGTGATGGAAATTCTTCGGTTTATATCACACTACGGAATGCATTTTTTAATTCCAGGATTAATTGCTTATTTCTTTTTTAAAGATAACTGGAAAAAAGTATGGCTTATATTTACACTTACAATGCTGGTAGATTTAGATCACTTATTAGCAAATCCTCTTTTTGATGCTACAAGATGCAGTATAAATTACCACCCGCTTCACTCCTATTACGCTATTACAGTATATTCTTTGCTTCTTCTATCTCCAAAAACTAGAATAGTAGCAATTGGACTACTATTCCATATGTTTACTGATTTTGTTGATTGTTTGTGGATAAGTCAATAAAAGATTAAATAATCTTTTATTTATAATTCGTATATTTGTATTTCTAAATATTGATTTAGAATATATAGGAATATATAAAAAATGCCCAAAGAAGAATAAAAGTTGACTTTTCAGTCAACTTTATTTTTTTTACCTAATTAGTTTTTTATACTTAATCCGTTTTGGCATCAAATCGCCTCCAAGTCTGCTTTTCTTATTTTCTTCATAATCAGAAAAAGAACCTTCAAAGAAATAGACTTCAGAATTACCTTCAAAAGCTAAAATATGCGTACAAACTCTATCTAAAAACCAACGGTCGTGACTAATTACTACTGCACAACCAGCAAAGTTTTCTAATCCTTCTTCTAAAGCTCGTAAGGTATTTACATCCAAATCATTCGTTGGCTCATCCAGTAATAAAACATTTCCTTCTTCACGTAAGGTCATTGCTAAATGCAATCTATTACGCTCACCTCCAGAAAGTGCACTTACTTTTTTGTTTTGCTCACTTCCTGAAAAATTAAAACGACTTAAATAAGCTCTAGAATTAACTTGTTTTCCACCCATTAATATTAATTCCTGCTCATCAGCAAAATTTTGCCAAATTGTTTTTTCTGAATCAATATTAGAATGACTTTGGTCTACATAGGCGATTTTTGCAGAATCTCCTACTTTAAATTCACCTTTATCTGGAGTTTCTTCACCCATTATCATTCTAAAAATAGTGGTTTTACCTGCTCCATTAGGACCTATAATTCCAACAATTCCTGCCTGTGGTAAATTGAAGTTTAAATTTTCATACAATAATTTATCTCCAAATGCTTTAGAAACACCATTTGCTTCTATTACATTAGTTCCTAAACGTGGTCCATTTGGAATATATATCTCAAGTTTCTCATCAAGCTTGTTTTGATCTTGATTCATTAACTTATCATAATTCGCCAAACGAGCTTTTGATTTTGCATGACGACCTTTTGGTGCCATTCTCACCCATTCTAACTCTCGCTCTAATGTTTTTTGACGTTTAGATGCTGTTTTTGATTCTTGTGCCAATCGTTTCGATTTTTGATCTAACCAAGAAGAATAATTTCCTTTCCAAGGGATTCCTTCACCTCTATCTAATTCTAAAATCCAGCCAGCAACATTATCTAAAAAGTATCTATCGTGTGTTACTGCAATTACAGTTCCTTTATATTGCTGTAAATGATGCTCTAACCAATGTACAGATTCTGCATCTAAATGGTTAGTAGGTTCATCTAGTAATAATACATCTGGTTCTTGCAATAATAATCTACATAGTGCTACTCTTCTACGCTCACCACCAGAAAGATTTTTAATAGGAGTATCACCTTCTGGGGTACGCAATGCATCCATTGCAATTTCAAGCTTTGTGTCTAATTCCCAAGCATTTGCTGCATCAATCTTATCTTGAAGCACTGCTTGTTGCGCCATTAACTTATCCATTTTATCAGCATCGGAATACACTTCTTCCAAGCCAAACATATCGTTTATTTTGTTGTATTCATCTAAAATTGCAACAGTTTCTGCAACTCCTTCTTTTACGATATCTAAAACTGTTTTAGTATCATCCAATTGAGGTTCTTGAGATAAAAACCCAACAGAATAACCTGGAGCAAAAACAACATCTCCCTGATAATTTTTTTCAAGTCCCGCAATAATTTTAAGTAAGGTTGATTTTCCCGAGCCATTTAAACCTAAAATTCCAATTTTAGCTCCATAAAAAAAGCTTAAATAAATATTTTTTAAAACCTGTTTATTTGCGCCTTGGTATGATTTACTAACACCAGACATTGAAAAAATAACTTTCTTATCGTCAGCCATAGTTTACTTTATAAATTATTGTTATTGTTAAATTTAAAAATTATACTCTTCCTTTTAAAGCATTAAATACCCACGCAATAGCAAAAAAACCAATTCCTACTGATGCAAATCCCCAGCCAGCAACATCATCATATCTAAATGCTCCAAGAGCTATCAACGCTAATCCAACTAGAATCATAATTGCCGTTGCCCAAGCTAATACCGTATTTTTATTCATTTTGTGTATATGTTAGTGTTAATTACTTTAAAAAGAAATAAGTAGTTGGCAAATATCGTAAATTTCTACTAAAAACAATAAAAACATCCCTTTTAAAAGGTTTCAAAAGTAAAATTTCAATTTATATACATTATTTATTACCGTTTTTTAAATACCGTAACTTAAAGTTATATTGGTGACAATTTTTAAAATAAAATTTAATAATATTGCATATCTTTCAACTTCATATATCTCAATAAAATGAACATATCCAAATTAAATTTAAAAATAATTTATGTCTTAATTTTAAGTCTTCTTATAACTAGCTGTCGTATTGTTAAACCTGTTATTGCTAAAAAGCCTTTTGATACAAAAAATAAAAAAATATATTTACAGCAGAAAAAAGATTACACCTTAGAAAAAATTGGTGTTACAATTACTAACAATTTTGATGCTGGTCGATTAAATAATGTTAAACAAGTAAATGACACATTAATAGAAGTTGCTATCTATCCTGAAAATGCTCCAATTAATAATAGTGCACATTTTGCATTTAAAATTTGGTCAGAAAATACAAAAACTACATATTTAAAATTTAAATACCCAAAAGATTTTAGCCATAGATATATTCCTAAATTAAAAAGAAAAAATACTGATTGGCAACCAATTAGCCCAGAAAATATTTTTGAAAAAGATTCTTCTAATTACACCATTAAATTAACGCTTAATAGTGAGCCATTAACTGTTTCTGCACAAGAAATTATTACTTCAACAGATACTAAAAATTGGTATTCAAAAATTATAAGCGAAAATGCAGATTTAGTTCATTATAAAACTATTGGTAAATCGGTTTTAGGAAGACCATTACCAATGTTAGATTTATATATTGGAGATCCAAAAGGTAAAGATATTGTTGTATTGCTATCTAGACAACACCCACCAGAAGTTTCAGGTTTTATGGCTTTTCAAAGTTTTTTAGAAACTATACTAAAAGATACAGAATTGTCTAAAAAAATGCTCTCAAAGTATAGAATCTTAGTTTTTCCAATTGTAAATCCAGATGGTGTTGACCTTGGCCATTGGAGACATAATGCAAATGGAATTGATTTAAATAGAGATTGGGGCTATTATAGACAACCGGAAGTTAAAGCAGTAACGAAAGCAATTGTTAAAGCTTCAAAAAAAGCGAAAGGAAAAGTTATTCTTGGCATCGATTTTCACTCAACACAAGAAGATTTATATTACACAAGTCATACGCTTGAAGGCACTACTATTCCAAATTTTTATGATGAGTGGTTTAGTGCAATTGATACTACTTTTCCAAATTACACACCAAATGAAATTAGAGATGATAGTACACAACCTGTTTCAAAAGGCTGGTTTTTAAGATCTTTTAAAGCGACAGCTGTTACTTATGAAATTGGAGATGAAACTCCAAGAGACTTTGTTAAAGAAAAAGGGAAAGTAGCCGCTATAGAAATGATGAAAATTTTGAATGAAAGATAATTAGAATTTCATTGGAACTTCTATAAAAAGCACTTCTGATTTTCTATTGGCAGTAACTTCAAAAAGGTTTGTTTGCTCTATTCCAATAGCATCTCTTTTTCCTAATTTTTCATTATTAATTGAAATGTCACCTTCAATAACCATTGCATAAACACCATTAGTTTCGGTGCTCAATTGATAATTAAAATTTGTATTTTCATCTAAATCTATTCGTGATATTTTAGCATTTTGATGAATAGTTAAAGAACCTTCAATAGCGCTATTTTTTGAGGAAACTAACGTTTGTAATTTATTTGAACGCTCAGAGACTTCAAAAGTTTTTTGATCGTAGCTTGGAGATACATTATGTTCTTGTGGCATAATCCAAATTTGAAATAAATTCACTTCTTCCGTTAAGCTATTATTCATTTCAGAATGTTGAATACCAGTTCCTGCTGACATTACTTGCACTTCTCCAGTATCCAAAGGAATCCATGTGTTACTCATAGAATCTCTATGTTTTAAAGCACCTTTTAATGGTATTGAAATAATTTCCATATTATCATGAGGATGCGTTCCAAAACCCATACCTCCGTTTATAACATCATCATTTAAAACCCTTAGCGCTCCAAAATTAATATTTTCAGGATTATAATAATGTGCAAAACTGAACGAAAAATTTGCTTTTAACCAACCGTGATCAGCTGTTCCTCTTTCGTTTGCCTTATATATTTTGTATTTCACTTTTCTCTTATTTTATCTAGTAATTCGTTTAAAATTTTAGCCTCATTTTCTGAAAGAGCCTCTATATAATTGTCAAAATCACTTATTTTAATTTCCTTCAATAAAGCCAATCCTTTTTCATTAATTTTTACATATACAACACGTCTATCATTTTCACCTCTAACACGCTCAATTAAGCCTTTATCGCATAATTTATCCATTAAACGTGTTGAGTTTGGCGATTTTTGTACCATTCTTTCCTTAACGGAATTTACAGTAATAGCTTCTTTTGCTCCTCTTAAAATTCTAAGAATGTTGTATTGCTGTTCCGAAATATTAAAAGGTTTCAAAATTTTCGCACCAATAGTATCTAAATAATTGGCTGTAAACTTTATATTTAATAACGCCTTTACATGCTCATTTGGAAACTTAGAATTTATTTCTTTTGAAAATTCTGCCATCGCTAAATTTCTTTTTGAAAATTTTCTACAAGTTTCAAAAGATTTAATTTTAATTCTTCATTCACTATTTCTCCCTCTTTGAAATTATCAAAAAATGAAGGAAGCGAAGTACTTCCTATAATATTTCCTCCCATAAAAGGAAATCTACCTAAAGCAATATCTAGAACGGTTTGGCCACCTCGTGCACCAGGAGATGTTGCTAACAACAACATTGGTTTATCTCTCCATACCTTACCTTCAATTCGCGATAACCAATCAAAAGCATTTTTAAAAGCCGCAGAATAAGCTCCGTTATGCTCAGCAAAAGAAATAATAAAGCCATCAGCTTCATCAATAACTTCATTTAATTGAATTGCTCCTTTTGGAAATCCGCTTTCAGCTTCAAGGTCAAGAGAAAATAAAGGCATTTCATAATTATTTAAATCTATTTTCAGTATTTCTACATTATTTAATAGGTCACCTGTATATTCAGCTAAAACTTTATTAATTGAATTTTTACTTGTACTTGCTCCTATGGTAATAATTTTTTTCATTTTTAAATTGTTTTAATTTGATATAATTTTTTCCCAAACACATAAGATACTACCAAAAATATAATTGCCAATACCGCTCCAATTTGTTTACCATCACCAATCATATAATGTGCAAAAAAAGCTAATATAAATTCAAAAAATAATGCTGAATAAACCCATTCCTTAATAACTGATTGCTTTTGTAAAATTAGCACAGCAACTGCTGCCACTTTTGCTATTGCTAACGGATATATGATATACGTAGGGTAACCAAATGAGGTAAACATTCCTACTACAACTTGATGATTAAACACATAGATCCCTGCAGACATTAGTAATAAAGCACTTAATAAACCTGTACTTACCCAATAAATAATTTTGTTTCTTTTCATTTTTTAGTTTTAAATTTAATGCAAATATACTAAAATTATTTAATATATACCTAGGTATATATTAACCAGGTATTCAATTAACATAAATTAACATTCATTTTGTACTTTAGCACCACTTAAATACATTTAATAAATGGATATCAACTTCAATAAAAATGAAGATTTTAATAAACTTCAATTATCAGCTCTTAAGAAAAAACTTTTAAAGATTTATAAAGGTGGTGGCGATAAAAATATAGAAAAACATAAGTCAAAAGGTAAGCTTACAGCAAGAGAAAGGATTGCTTATTTACTAGATAAAAATAGTGAATCCATTGAAATTTCGGCCCTTGCAGGAGAAGGTATGTATAAAGAACACGGAGGTTGTCCTTCAGGTGGTGTTGTTGTTAAAATTGGGTATATAAAAGGGAAACAATGTATTGTTGTTGCCAATGATGCTACTGTAAAAGCAGGTGCATGGTTTCCAATTACAGGAAAAAAGAATTTAAGAGCTCAAGAAATCTCAATTGAAAATAAAATTCCCATTATTTACTTGGTAGATAGTGCTGGTGTTTATTTACCAATGCAAGATGAAATTTTCCCAGATAAAGAACATTTTGGTCGCATTTTTAGAAATAATGCAATTATGAGTAGTATGGGAATCACACAAATTTCTGCAATTATGGGAAGTTGTGTTGCAGGAGGCGCTTATTTACCAATTATGAGCGATGAAGCAATGATTGTTGATAAAACTGGTAGTATTTTTTTAGCAGGAAGCTACTTAGTTAAAGCTGCAATTGGTGAAAGTATTGATAATGAAACTTTAGGAGGAGCAACCACTCATTGTGAAATTAGTGGTGTTACAGATTATAAGGCTAAGGATGATTATGATGCTTTAGATAAAATAAAAAATATTATTGATAAAATTGGCGATTTTAATAAAGCTGGTTTTAATAGATCAGAAGCTAAAAAACCAATTGAAAATCCTGAAGATATTTTTGGAATCTTACCATCTTCAAGAAGTGAACAATACGATATGCATGAAATTATAAAACGTATTGTAGATAATTCTGAAATTGAAGAATATAAAGAAGATTATGGAAAAACTATTATCTGTGGCTACGCACGTATTGATGGTTGGGCGGTTGGTATTGTTGCCAATCAACGAAAAGTTGTAAAAAACGCTAAAAAAGAAATGCAATTTGGAGGTGTAATTTATTCAGATTCTGCTGATAAAGCTACTCGTTTTATTGCTAATTGTAATCAGAAAAAAATTCCATTAGTGTTTTTACAAGACGTAACAGGTTTTATGGTTGGGAGTAAAAGTGAACACGGTGGTATTATAAAAGATGGTGCAAAAATGGTAAATGCCGTGAGCAACTCTGTTGTTCCTAAATTTACGATTATAATTGGGAATTCATATGGGGCAGGAAATTATGCTATGTGCGGTAAAGCATACGATCCAAGGTTAATTGTTGCTTGGCCGTCGGCACGTTTAGCAGTTATGGGTGGCGAGCAAGCAGCAAAAGTATTATTACAAATTGAAACGGCTTCTTTAAAAAAGAAAGGAGAAAAAATTACTTCAGAAAAAGAGCAAGAAATATTAGAATCTATTCAAAAACGTTACGACGCTCAAACATCACCTTATTATGCTGCAGCACGTATTTGGACTGACGCAATTATTAATCCATTAGATACAAGAAAATGGATTAGTATAGGTATTGAAGCAGCAAACCACGCTCCTATTGAAAAGCAATTTAATTTAGGTGTTATTCAAGTATAAAATTATTGTAAAAACATATAGTTATAATTACATTTGCATCACAAAAAATAATATTTAATTATGGGAAGAGCCTTTGAACTTAGAAAAGGAAGAAAAATGAAACGTTGGTCAGCGATGGCAAAAACTTTCACCAGAATTGGGAAGGATATTGTAATGGCAATTAACGATGGAGGAGGAAATCCTGATACAAACTCTCGCTTAAGAGCTGTAATGCAAAATGCAAAGGCAGCAAATATGCCAAAAGAGAATGTTGAGCGTGCAATAAAAAAAGCTGCTGACAAGGACACAAGTAATTATAAAGAAGTATTATTTGAAGGCTATGCTCATCATGGTATAGCAGTTGTTGTAGAAACTGCCACGGATAATAACAATAGAACTGTTGCTAATGTTAGAGCTGCATTTAATAAATGTGACGGGAACTTAGGAACTTCTGGTTCTGTAGTTTTTATGTTTGATCGCAAGTGTACTTTTACATTAAAAAAAGAAGATATTACGACTGATTTAGAAGAACTTGAATTAGAATTAATCGATTTTGAAGTAGAAGAAGTATGTGAT
>Ga0307989_1001978_pt1 | contig 10135 bp, 3 predicted proteins | sample EllFjometagen185_FD_203164 | JGI IMG/M metagenome (GOLD analysis project Ga0307989, IMG submission 203164) | Marine microbial communities from Ellis Fjord, Antarctic Ocean - #185 | ecosystem: Environmental > Aquatic > Marine > Unclassified | place: Southern Ocean | collected 2014-10-08 | reverse complement strand
GCGCCAGAACTCCCTGGTCAATGGCATACTGGCAGATGCTGAGGAAAAATTAAAAGATCCCAAACTGGAATATGAAGCTGGAGAGCTGATTCTTCAGGCTCGACGGGGAAACCCCAAACACCGCCGTCTCCAGAAACTCTATCAAGAACAGGGTATCAAAAAACTCGAACAGCGTATCGAGAATGATTATCTCCGTGATAAACGTATGCCTGAGATAGATGATGACCTCTACTTCGTTATTGAAGAAAAACAGAATAGCGTCGATCTCACAGACAAAGGCCGAGAAGCCTTATCGCCCAATGATCCTGAACGTTTTGTTATTCCTGACCTACCCACTCTGCTTAATGAACTTGAGAGTGATCAGGAAATGCCAGTTCAGGAGCAAAATGAGAAAAAAGAACAGCTCTACGCTCTCCACGGTGAACGATCTGACACTATCCACAATTTGAGTCAGCTTTTGAAGGCCTATTCCCTTTTTGAAAAAGATGTGGATTATGTGGTTCAAGAAGGCAAAGTCATGATTGTCGATGAGTTTACTGGTCGAATCATGCACGGTCGTCGCTATAGCGATGGCCTACACCAGGCTCTGGAAGCCAAAGAGAAGGTCCGAATTGAGAAGGAGAGTCAGACCCTTGCTACGATTACTCTCCAGAACTATTTCCGCCTATATAAAAAACTCTCTGGTATGACAGGTACTGCTGTTACCGAGGCGGAAGAATTTTTCAATATCTACAAATTGGGTGTCATTGAAGTACCCACTCATCGGAATATTGTGAGAGCAGATGAGAATGATCAAATTTACAAGACCCGTCGAGAAAAATTCAATGCGGTCATCGAAGAAATTATTGCTTCCCATCAATCAGGACAACCTGTGCTGGTCGGTACTATTACCGTTGAAGTATCTGAGACACTTTCGCGTATGCTCAAGCGACTCAAAATCCCCCATAATGTGCTGAATGCCAAGCAACATGGTCATGAGGCTGAAGTCGTAGCGAGAGCTGGACAAGCACATGCAGTCACCATTGCTACTAACATGGCGGGTCGTGGAACGGATATCAAGCTTGGAGCGGATGTTAAGAAGCTTGGTGGTTTAAAGATTTTGGGTACCGAGCGTCATGAGTCCCGCCGAATAGATCTTCAGTTGAGAGGTCGTTCTGGTCGACAGGGTGACCCAGGCGCCTCCAGGTTCTACCTGAGTCTTGAAGATGATCTGATGCGTCTCTTTAGTTCAGACAGAGTTGCCAGTGTGATGGATCGTCTTGGTCTGCAAGAAGGCGAAGTGATCGAAGCAGGTATGGTGACCAAAGCGGTTGAAAGAGCTCAGAAAAAGGTTGAAGCTCGGAACTATAGTATTCGTAAACATTTGCTGGAATATGATAATGTAATGAACCAGCAGCGTGAAGTTATCTACGACCGTAGACAGGCAGCTCTCGATGGTCTTGACCTCAAAGAAGAGTACAACGAAGTCATTGAGAATTATGTCGATACAGTCGTCGAAAAGTATAGTGGTCTGGAAAATGACATAGATTTATGGGATTGGAGTGGTTTACAAGCAGATTTGGGTTCAACGGCCATGGTACAACTTCCTGATGCTCCCACCGTAGACCTTGACACAGATAAATTGAGAGACATGATCAATACCCATATCATAGATCTGTACGAGAAAAAACTCGAGATTACCGGCAGCGTGGAGAATTTTAAGCGGCTCCAGCAGTTCGTCTATCTAAGGGTTATCGACGAGAAGTGGCGTGAGCATCTCTACGAGATGGATCAGATGAAAGAAGGTATTAACCTTCGAGCTGTGGGTCAAAAAGATCCATTAATTGAGTACAAAAAAGAGGGCTATGCGCTCTTTGTGAAAATGTTGGATCTGATTGATCGGGAAGTACTTAAGCTTTTCTTTCATGCCCGTATTGTAGATGAACGTGAGAACAAGATGCGCAAAGCCAGAAATCTCTCTTCAAATCATGCTGAAAGCTCAAACATGGGCTTCTTGAATGCATTGCCGCAGACTGGTGAGCAGGGATCCCAAGGCTCTGCACAGCCTCAACCATCTCAAAAGCAAAAACCCATTGTGGCAGAAGAAAAGATCGGAAGAAATGACCCCTGTCCTTGTGGATCAGGCCAGAAATACAAGAAATGCCATGGCAAGTAGGGCGAAAACCCTGATGACTAACAATTTTGTTACAAGGTAGACACGAGCAAATAAGGTTTGTATCACCACCTACGGACGTTATTTTTCAACTTGTATAGTCACGAACCGGACGCTGATATGAATCAACATGATTGTTCGATACTATAATTAGATTGTGTAAACATGAACCACATGCATGTGGAGGGAAATATGCGTAAAAGCTTACTAGTCATCACCAGCCTTTTAATCATTGCCAGTTTTGGCTTTGGTGTGACAACTGTGTCTGTAGTCGGATCTTCCGCTCAGAATGATGACGTACTTGCTGTTGTGCCTATTACACTTTCAAATACTGATGCTGTAGGTGGGTTACAGTTTAGCGTCAAAGATATCCCCAATAATTTATCAGTTCACTCTGTTATTCCAGCTGGTCGGACCAGTGCTGACGTATACATTGATAATGATAACACTGGTGATTGGACACCTGGTGATGTTCTCACTTTGGATCACAATCTGAATGGCGACTATGATGGTCCCTTCGATATCCAATTCAACGATAGAGACTCAACGGTTAGTATTCTGATTTATGATGGTAGTGGAAATTCCATCATACCAGATTACGGCGAAATCTGCAAAATTAGATTTAATAAACCACAGCACGTTCATGATGAGATAATTGATTTAGAATTCCATGAGATCCTAAATGCTGATCCACAATTCCTCCTGGTAGTCACCGATCCTGATGGATCTGCACTGAGTACTACCTGGGAAAATGGGTCATTGACTGTTGGTGGTATAGAAGTTCGCCTCACTGGTGGTGGCGGTACTCCTGGGACTACTTCAGCAACTACCACAATTGAAATGAATAACGCTGTTCCAGTTAAAGGGATTCAATTCAATCTCGTGGATGATGTTGACTACTTGACAATTGAATCAGTACAGGGTATTGGCCGTGGTGCTGACTTCACTTTCGTAGCAAATGAAGTGAATGGTGAATCAATGATATTAGGTGTCAATTTTAATGGCCAGGAGATTGCTCCCGGGTCAGGTGCTATAATGGAAGTATTATTCATGATTGCCTCAAGTGCACCATTGGGTGATATGACACTTTCAACTGCCGATCTGATTGTTGCTGCTGAAGGTGGTGTACCACTTCCTAGTAACGGCGCAGACTACACTTTCACTTTAAATGTTAGCATTGATAAGGATGCAGCATTGCCGACCGCCTTTGAACTAAATCAGAACTATCCAAATCCTTTCAACCCAACGACTACTATTGGCTATAGTGTTCCTGAAGCATCTGAAGTACAGATCGGAATTTTCAACCTCCTCGGTCAGGAAGTTCGATCACTCTCTTATGGTGAACATCAACCTGGTGTCTACTCCACAGTATGGGATGGATTAAACCAGAATGGTGTCCGCGTTGAATCGGGCATTTATATCTATAGAATGAGTAGCTCTGCTGGATTCAGCGCCACCAAAAAACTGGTGATGCTCAAGTAATTCAGAGTTTAAATATTTTTTATCAAAGCCCCGGTTTTCACTGGGGCTTTTTGTTGCTTCAAACAAGTCAGTTTCTATCTTGCGACGCGTTTTTGAGCCGCGGTGGCGGAATTGGTAGACGCGCTAGATTTAGGATCTAGTAAGCTCAGCTTGTGGAGGTTCGACCCCTCTCCGCGGTACAAAGCAAACGAGAAATCGTTTGCTTTTTTCATTTATAGACCTTCAAACCGCTATCTCAACTAACACTTCGCATCCATTTCTAGCTTCTGACTATATCAATTCGACATAGGAGTATATTTATATGATATATTTCTGTCTGAGGTCTAGGATATTGTTCAATTCGTAATAGAGCTAAGTAGAATATAAATAAATCTATACGTAATTGTACATATCCATGGCATGAGATTGGTTTATTGACGATGAATGATAAGAAGCATTTTATATAGAAACCTTTTATCGAATCGTGTGACCGATTACAGAAACTGCACGTCAATTCAATTGAACCAGGAGTAAATCATGGAGCAAATTATGAAAACAAAATCATTCATCTCATTTCTTTCAATCCTCATCGGGCTTAGCTCTTATGCTTTCGCTCAGAACTCAGTGAGTAGCGATATTCACATTGCCAAGGACAAAAAAGTCTCCAGAGATGTGTCCACGGTGAGTGGTGATATATCTGTAGGGAATGGTGCGAGAATTAATGCTAACGTTTCAGCAGTGAGTGGTGATATAAAGATTGGCTCCAAAGCCACAGTTGAGAATGTTGATGTGGTTAGTGGTGATATTTCAATCGGTAAGGCGGCCAGAACAAACAGTCTGGAAACCGTAAGTGGTGATATTCATCTCTACGAGAAAAGTAAGGTGGCTGGTTCTATTGAAACGGTAAGTGGTGATATAAAATCTGATTCCGGTTCTGAGACTGAAGAGCATATGAAAACTGTCAGTGGTGATGTTGAATTGGATGATGCAAGGCTTCGGGGATCGCTTAACACGGTTTCTGGAGATATCTCTCTCTTTAATGGCTCAATATTAGACGGGGATATCATTATTTCCCGCCAAACAAATAGCGCATTTCGCCATAACGGGGAACTAAAGATCATCATCGATATGAATTCTGTGGTAAGAGGCTCGATCCTCGTGAAAGAGCCTAATTCAAATGTTGTCGTCTACTTGTCCAATGGTGGCAAGGTAAAGGGAAAAATTAAAAATGCTGAGGTAAGGGAACTGTAGGTCTCTATTCCTGAATCAAGGTGAAAGGAATGAAAAAATATGAAACATCTGCACCTGTTTACTCTACTGATATGTGGAATCGTGCCCATGCTGTTATTGGGATCTCCTCAGCTAAAAGGCAGTGGTCAGGAACGCAGTATTTCAGCCTTTCACCTGAATGGCACCCCCTTAGAAGTTGATGGAAAACTTGATGATCAGATCTGGCAAAAACTCTCCTGGCAGGGAGGATTCTTACAGAGAAACCCTGACGACGGGTCAAAAGCCACCCAAAACACAGAATTTGCCGTAGCATATAATTCAGAATTCCTTTATGTCGGTATTCGCGCCTATGATGATCAACCTGATCTAATTCAAGGGATTCTCACTCGACGTGACGAATCCTCCCCCTCTGACTGGGTATATATTTCCATAGATAGTTATCATGATCATAGGACTGCTTTCGAGTTTGGTCTCAATGCATCAGGTGTGAAACAAGACCTCAGACGTTTTGATGATACCAATACAGATTTTGACTGGAATGCAGTCTGGGAAGGTGAAGTTCATATCGATGACCAGGGTTGGAGTGCAGAGTTTGCAATTCCATTTCGGGAGCTCCGCTTTAATAGTGCCGAATCCCTTACCTGGGGATTGAATGTGTATCGCGAATTCCCCCGCAATGACAATGAACTCGCCATGTGGAGCTATTGGTCCCATGAAGAGACAGGCTTTGTCTCCAACTATGGTGAACTCACCGGGCTAACCAATGTAGAAGCTGAACAACCCATATATATCGCACCATACATAATGGGCCGTTCAGGCGTGAATGACACCCTGAGGAGTGAGTTGGGTCGCTATGAAAATTCAGTCAATATTGGTGTGGATATTAGGAAAAACTTCGATTTAGGACTCACTTTTAGTGGCACCATCAATCCAGATTTTGGACAGGTTGAAGCTGATCCAGCTGAATTCAACCTTACAGAGTTCGAGAGCTATTTCAGGGAAAAAAGACCCTTTTTCATTGAGGGAGGTAATATTCTAAACTTTTCCATGGGGTTTGGGGATGGTGATAATTCTTCGAATACTTTATTTTATTCCCGGCGTATTGGAAGAGCGCCTCACGGGGGTGCTAGCTCTGATGGAGGTGAGGTAAAATCTTTTGACACACCACAGTTTACCAGGATCATTGCAGCAGGAAAAATCACTGGGAAATTGGACAACGGTTTATCGATAGGTATTATGTCAGCTGCAACAGCCGAGGAAAAAGCTATCGTTCAGTATAATGATGGTCACCAATCCAGCAATGTGGTAGAACCCGCAACAACATACCTACTTACCAGAATTCAACAAGATTACCGGGGCGGTTTAACAACTATTGGAGGCATTCTTACAGCCACTCTGCGCTCTCTTGAAGATACCAATATGGACTGGCTGCGTGAAAAAGCCTTTACAGGTGGGTTTGATTTTGACTATCAATCTTCAGATAGAAAATATTCCCTTGAATCTGCTCTGGCTTTCAGCCATGTAGAGGGGAGTGAGGATGCGATACTTAGAACACAGCTCCACCCCGCTCGCTATTTTCAAAGACCGGATGCAAAGCATCTCAGTGTTGATTCAAGTGCTACCTCACTGTCAGGTATGGGGGGTAAATTCATCCTGGGTAAATCTGAGGGTAAGCTAAATATTTTTGGTGGTGTACTTGCCACAAGCCCTGGGCTAGAGGTAAATGATTTAGGCTTTATGCGCTCAGTAGATAACATCAATGAGTTTATTTGGGTAGGCTATCGGCATTGGGAAGCAGGTAAGCTATTCCTCAATTATAACTTTAACATCAATCAATGGGCAAACTGGACATTTGGAGGTGAATCGAAGGGTGTTGGTGGGAATGTGAATGGCCATGCTACCCTCAAAAACAATTGGGGCGTTGGAGGTGGAGTTAATTTCAATACGGGTGGAATGGTACCCTTCCATTTACATGGCGGACCTTCCATCCGCGGATCGAAGAATGTGAGTACCTGGATGAATCTCAGCACTGATGGACGACGAGATATGAGCGCGCGTATTAATGGTCACTATTTTTATAGTTTGGATGATGTCCACAGTGTCAACCTCTCACCTTCATTTACCTGGCGACCCAAGAAAAATGTATCCCTATCTCTGGGACCTAACTTTCATTTCATGGATGATACCTGGGCCTGGATTACCACCATGTCAGATACCTTAAATCAACCACATTATATTTTCTCAGGGCTAAAATTAGCTCAAACAACACTCACCTTTAGAGCTGATATTACGCTTAGTACCACGCTATCACTACAGGCCTATGCACAGGCCTTTATCATGGGAACAGATTACTTTGATTATCGACAAGTAGACGATAATACAAAAGAAGAATTTAGTCAGCGCTTTCAGGAACTTCCCGATCATCTGCTCTCATTCAATAGTATTGGTGCGCTCAACGGTGTTGACATAGATCAGGATGGAATTGTTGATTACTCGCCCATCTCTTATGTTTACTCAGATTTTAATTATAGTGAGTTGACCTCAAATATTGTTCTGCGCTGGGAATACAGTACTGGATCAGTGATGTACCTGGTCTGGTCTCGAGGGGCCTCTGCCTATGATCCCAACTGGCGCTTTAAGCCAGGGGAGGACCTTGGATCTTTGTTGAACCTGGAGGCTGACAATATTTTTCTGATCAAGGTGAACAAGCTTCTGCACTTTTAGGCCTTTGAATAAATACCTCTGATTTCTAGGCGAGCGGTGATGGAGCTATTTGCATAAGGGAAGTTCTATTTCTTATATCCCGCATCGATTTTTCTTTCGCCTCTAGTTGTAATTGTTTAATGTCTTGCTCTACTTTTCAAAAAAGGAGTTTGAGCGAAGCATCAAATGAAAATATCAGAATACATCTACATCCCCGTACTCATATTTACTTCCGTTCTGGTAGCAGGTGTACTGGGTATTATTTATGTCAGCGATCAGGAGGGTGAAAAGTTAGATATCAAGACCCAGGTCACGGCTGAACAAGTTGGAATACGCTTGAACGATTTCCTCAACACCAGAATTACCCGCCTAGATATTTTCAGAGAACGTATGGAGCAAAAACCCTGGCTAAGTGAAGCTGACTTCAAAACGATGGCTCTGCGTATCCAGCACGAGCTGCCTGGTTTCCAGGCTGTGAACTGGATTGATGAAAATGGAATTGTTCAATGGGTTACGCCTCTAAGTAATAATTTACCTGTAGCAGGCATAGATCTGGTTCAAAAAGCAGCTAAGGGGGCTGGAGATGCCTTCTCTAGGTCACTGCTGAATCACATCGACACTGCATCTCCCCTGATCAAGCTGGTCCAGGGAGGGGACGGATTTGCAATTTACTTGCCTATCGTTGTGGATGATAAGATCACTGGTATCGTAAACGGTGTATTTCAAATTGAAGAGCTTGTTTCACAATGCTTTAATAATTCCATTAAAAATTTTAACTCTGAAGTGATCTTGTCTGGGCAACGAGTGTACCTCAGGGGGGAACCAAAGAATTTTGAAAACCCCAAAATGGTAGGACGACACAATTTTACTATACTGGGCCAGTCCTGGGAGCTGCAGATTGTTCCTGGAGCAAGGGGCGATGGTATGACTCAATTAATGCGTGTTCTTGCCATGATTGTGACCTTCCTGATTGCCTCCCTTTTGGGAGGTTTCACACTTTTTAGAATGAAATCGAATGCTGAATTGGCAGAGGCCTACAAAATCATCGAAAACTCTGAATCGAAGTTTCGAACAATATTTGATAAATCTCCAGCCTGTTTGGTTCGTTATAGTTCTAAGTCTGAGATTACAGATTGGAATCTCGAGGCCGCCTCCCTATTGGGCCTGGAATTTCCACCGAAGCAACGCCGATCTCTTTATGATCTAGAAGAATTGAAACCCATCATTCCAGAGATTGAAAAAACATTTCAAGGCAAAGCTTCTGCTTATCTGGGGTCTTTGGAAATCCGAGGCAAGACCATTGATATAGATGCTGCCTTTGAGACACTCCTATCAAGCACAGATCAGATTCAGGGTGGCATCATCCTGATAAAAGATGTGACTGAACAAAATCAGACCATGCGTGCCAAAGAAGTAATGTACGAGATAAGTGAGCTGGCCAATAGAATCAAAGATCTACCCATTCTTTTTCAAACCATTCAGGGAAGCCTCAGTAAAATCTTAGATACTCGGAACTTCTATGTAGCTCTCTACAACGAAGAGATTGATGAATTTACCTATCCCTATTACAAAGATGAATTCGATTCACCACCACCTGAGCCCATCCGTGGTGAGAAGGGGATCTCTGCATATGTTGTCAAAAATAGCCTACCGATGCTCCTCACGAGGGATCAATTCTATACAATGAATAGTGAAGGTAAAATTGACTTGCTGGGGACACCTGCTGAGCAATGGTTGGGCTGTCCGCTCACTGTAGAAGGTAGACCCATTGGCATCATGGCTGTCCAGAGTTACTCAAAAGATGTGGTTTATCAAGAGAGTGATATGGAGATGCTGAATTTCGTATCTGATCAAATAGCCCTCACGATCAAAATAAATATTGAAGATGAAAAACTCAGAAACTCAGAAGCAATGCATCGTGAATTGTCGATTCAGTTGAGTGACTCCAACAATATTAAAGCCCTGCTTCTTGATATTCTTTCCCATGACTTGAAAAATCCTGCTGGTGTTATTTCTGGCATTTCTGAGCTACTCACTTCAGGTGAAACAGTCAGTGAGGAAATCCAACTAATAAAAGATAGTTCTGATGTTCTACTCAAAGTGCTAGAAAACACAACTGCACTGGCTAGAATTACACTGGGTGAAGCAATCACCATGGAAGAAATCAACCTGAGTACATTGACCAACGAGGTGATTGAAGAGTTTTTACCCAGTTTTGAAAACGAGGGAACTCAGGTTAGGCTCAATATAGATTCTGATGTCACTTGCTTGGCCAACCAGATTATTGCTGAGATTTTTCGCAATTATCTGAGCAATGCCCTGAAATATGCACCTACTGGAAAACCTCTCGATGTAGGCCTCACTAAGACCAGTGGCCATATCGAATTTTGTGTGGCCGACATTGGCGAAACAATTAGCGCAGATAACCGGGAGGTCATTTTCCAGCGAAGTGTCCAGTTGGAGAAGGGACCAAGGCGTGGATCTGGACTTGGACTGGCTATTGTCAAGCGGATTGCTGAAGTGCATCGTGCTACAGTGGGTGTTCGAGTCAATGAACCCCAAGGAAATATTTTTTATCTAGATATCCCT
>Ga0307989_1001977_pt1 | contig 10138 bp, 7 predicted proteins | sample EllFjometagen185_FD_203164 | JGI IMG/M metagenome (GOLD analysis project Ga0307989, IMG submission 203164) | Marine microbial communities from Ellis Fjord, Antarctic Ocean - #185 | ecosystem: Environmental > Aquatic > Marine > Unclassified | place: Southern Ocean | collected 2014-10-08 | reverse complement strand
CCATTGCTGGACGCCCGACGATCTTATAGGTACCTCCAGTAGTGGAGAGGGTCACTCGGCAATCATCCGACCAGGCAAAGGTTAGCTCTGTATCAGGCAGCTCGCTGGTAATTTCCTGGAGTAGACGGACAGGTAGGGCCACAGCACCATCATCTTCGCCAATGACATTTAGGTCCAAAGTATAAGTGATTTCGATATCAGTACTACGCATAGAGAGGACATTCCCTTTCACGGTGAAGAGAATGTGGTTGAGAATGGGCATGGTTGAGCGAGTGGGGCTTACGCGAGCCACTTTCTGCAAGCCGTGTAGAAGGGTTGACGAATCAACGGTAAATTGCATGTTTTTGATCTCCGAATGTCGGGTTATTCACTGTCCTATATAAAGCAAACCAAACTAAACTTCGAACCGAGCAAATCAAAGCTTGAACCTGAAAAAAGTCACAGCATACAGTAGTTTTTCGTCCGAGACACCCCTTTAAAGGCCGTGAAATGACCTGAGGCAAGACTGACCTAGGGTAAAACCCCTCTTTTTGTTGGATTCTTTGCGTTGACCTGATCTTCATCCCTCGCTGGGAAGTACTTCTTGTTGAGAATCGATCATCGTCTAGCTTTACAGCACTATTTAACAAATAAAGTAAGTGGAGCGAGTTCTGAAAAATTTGATCGCACGATCCTTTATAAATAATCCAATTCGATTTCGATTGTTTCTGGCTTTTGTGGGAATTCTGGCAGGAGTTACCCACCCCTGGTTTAAGAATGAGCTGACGGCAGAGCTTTCGGATACAAAAATGATGTTCATGTTGGGCTTCTCCACAGTGACCTTCGCTTTAGTGCTTACGTTTTACCGCAGTCTGCAAAGGCTCTTCCTTAAGGGCGTAAAGATTGAAGATCGTAAGGTCGATTTTGATGAACGCACCCTTGTGCGGGCTGCGGGATTGTTTTGGTTTATCCCCTTTGGATTAACACTTCAGGTAAGCACGTTCACCTCAGCTGCCTCAGATCCATATTTTGGAAAAGTGATGATCATTCAAGGACTTGCAATAAGTCTAGGCGCCTGGTTATCACAGATTATTAAGAAATAACTATTTGATATGACTGGAAACTTAAGATTGATAAAACAGACCTTCCTCCTTGCGCTCCTTTTTAGCTCAAGTCTATTTTCCCAGAGCCTTCCACAAACAATACTGCCACAAACACTCTCGAAATCTACATCAATGCTTTTTCCTGTTATTGATGGGGGAAAGCTGGGCTTTATTGACGCTTCAGGAAACATTCGAGTTCAAACAGAACTTGCCATTCTTTTTACGGATTCAAGTTTTAGGTATACAGAACTAGTTTCTGGATCAGCGATGCCAGGTGTTATACCCCTCTTCTTTAAAGAGGGTAAACTGGTGTTGAGGCAAACCAAATTATTCTCTCTCCGCAAGCAGGGTGAACAGTATGCCATCGTCAATAAAACTGGACAAATTGAAAAGAAGGTAATTTATGAATGGATTGGTGAATTCAGCGAGGGTCTAGCGCCAATCTGTCAGGCGAGAACCTTTCTTGGAATTAAAATAGGCGAAGTTTGGGGGGCGATCGATTATGATGGTCAAGTGCAGATCAAGCCGAACTTTGACTATCTCGGTTCATTTTCAGAGGGTCTGGCTGTCGCCCGACAAGGACAACGATACGGTTATGTAGATACTTCAGGGGTTTGGCAAATCAAGCCATCATTTCATGAGTGTCGACCCTTTAAGCAAGGCTTGGCAGTCGTGAATCAGGCTGCAAAATGGGGATTCATCAATAAGCAGGGAGAATTGGTTATTGAAATAGCGGCTGATCGAGTCTGGAATTTCAATCATGGAAGCGCACGAGTTTGGACAGACAGCAAATATGGATTCATTGATATTAACGGTGACTACATAGTCCAGCCCACCTTTGAATTTGCCCTGGATTATAATGAGGGCGTAAGTGCTGTTGCCAGCGACAGTCTTGGCGGCTATCTGGATAAAACGGGACATTTCACAATCTCTCCCCAATACGCAGATCTTGGATCATTTTCGGAAGGTCTGGCTGCTGTAAAAAGGGGTGATCTGTGGGGATACATCAACCGTGACAACGAATGGGTTATCGAACCAAAATATCAAATGGCATTCCCCTTCCTTGGTGGTTTAGGTGTCGTCTGGGATAATTTCCAACCAATCTATATTAACCCTGATGGTGAAAAAATTTCAGCCTTGTATCTAGACTTGACACCAGAGTAAAGGTTGTGTTGGCCAGGCGTTAGAGAATTGACAGGAAACACGGCTAAAAAACAATACCACCCCCCAACTGCATGAATTAACCTTTCTGAGTTCCCCGTATGATTACGATATGGTGTTGAACTAAACCTTGGGTTAAATATGAAAACACATCTACTTACCTTAATTATTATGCTGGCTACAATGACTTCATTTGCCGATGAGTTGGTTGTTTTGGAGACCTATCACAGGGATGATTGGGTGTCATTCGATACTTACGAGGGTCTGAACAGTTTTGTGGATTCGACGGGCTCTATCTATGTTGCCTACAATCTCTTACGTGAAAGTGAGTGGCCTCAGACACTATTGAGATGTTATCGACAGGGACAACCCGCGAGGGGTGGCGACATAACGGGGTGGGGACCAGGTTCATGGTGGGGTTCAAGCATATGCAGGATAGATGGCGATAATATCGACATCCAGCTGGATAGGGGAACAGATTATCTCCCCATGCCCATCGAGCATAAATTATTGCTCATCAATTACTCCAATGGTCTACCAATGGAGGAAAAGTATACTAGGATTGTTACAGATACACAGTTCAATCATTTGAGGAGAACCACTGATTCAACAGCCTCAACGTTTAGTGTTGACTACAGCATTTGGGGTGAGGAAGTCGTACGGTTTTTATCCAACATCAAGTTATATAATACCCCTCAATATGATAGCCTGCCTTTAGAGGTGGCGGCGGATACGCTCTGGGAGTCAACAAGCCCTAATGACTTTGTTATTGACGCAAAAATCCCAAACGCTGACATCTATTCTGCCCTGTATAATCGATATACAGATACCGCCTGGGGCTTTGTCTGTATAAGCAATAATCAGGTTGTTCTAGAGAATGACTCTCTTTTCTCTACATCAGTAAGTGATTTGAGTCTGAGACCTCTTGGTGAACTCTTCATTTTTACATGGAGGGAAGCAGATGAAATGTTTTATCAAACCTTCAATCCCATTGATACTAGTTTCAGTGAAAGATTGGTTTACTACACGGAAGGCGAATCGAGTTTAAACAGTAGAGTTCATGTAAGACTTGGAATAGATGAGAGTTACTTTTACCGCCAGACACCTGTCTTAAACGATTTTAGCAGTTCAAATCCATCCAACTGGCATTCCATCATAAGACAGACCATCAGTAGAGATGATCTCACTGTTACCTCGATCGACACGGTCTTCACTTTTGAAGAACCATCGCTCTACGCCACTCACAGTCTGTCCATAAAAGACGGTACGGTGCATAGCATAATTGCTGCACATGAAGGTCCAATCTCACATCTGTATTATTACGGCCCGTTGGATGTTGTCTCAACTGAAGAACTTGTTGAGACACCGACTCACTTTGGGTTGTCAGAACCCTTTCCCAACCCCTTCAATGGACAAGTCCATATTGAATTAGTCGTCCCAACTCAAATGGGTTTTCAGGTCAATATTTATGATATAAAAGGTCGGCTGGTGTACTCAGATATACTTGTAGATCAAACCCCAGGCGTGGTTGACATAACCTGGTCGGGGAAGCATACCGGAGGGGAGTCTGTTTCATCAGGAATGTATGTTCTCCAGGTTCAGGGGCAGGATTTTTCAGTCAGCCGGAAGTTGGTACTCTTAAAGTAGCCCACGCAGCTTATCCTAAATATGTAGTAAAAGCTTGAACACAGGTCTTTGGATAAGTCGTCGTTCAGATTATTTTCCAGCTGCCAACCACATCTAGCGAATAACCTTTTCTTTTAATCATATGGAGTCTCATTTTATAAGATGGAAAATGCCATGTATGTTGAAATTGTCTTTCCCCTGAGTCTTGATCAGGCCTTCACCTATTCGGTCCCCAAAGAACTGAATGATGTCGTGCAGGTTGGTCAACGTGTGATTGCTTCTCTGGGGCGACGCAAACAGCAGGGTATGATCATAGGGGTAAAAGCGGATCCGCCGGCAGACTTCACGGGTAAACTAAAAAGCTTTGAGAATATAGTGGATCCTGTGCCGGTTTTTGATTTCCACCTCATCAACCTTTTGAAATGGATGAGTCGCTATTATTTCACACCCCTGGGCAAGGTGATTCAATCGGCCATTCCATCCGATGCTCGACTGAAAAAAGAAATCATTATTCAGCCCACCGCATTGCTCCATGGAACAGATGAATTTACTTGTTTTTTGAAAGAAAAGCGTTTGGTCCGCTTGTCAACCCTGAAACGAAAATTTGGTGCTGATGTTGCCGTGAATCAGGTTGCCCGACTACAAAGGCAGGGTGTTTTGGAACTTGAGAATGAGTTTGAGTTCAAGGGCAAAAGAGCCTCTAGCTATCTTGTCATACCGGATTTGGGGCGTGATTCAGAAATACCAACCAATGCTCGCGCCCAGCAAAAGGCTTTTGATATTCTCAATGACTTTCCTGATGGAATCCCCCTAGATAAGCTCAGGGATGACTTCGAAGTTTATCGACCCATCATTCACAAGCTGGCTGACCGCGGTCTGGTCACTTTACAGGAAATAGAACCTGATATTGACCCGCTGAAGGACTATCACCGTCCACCACCCAAAATAGTTGAACTGAACCACGATCAGAGCATTGCCGTGAATGAGGTGACGCGCTCACTTGATGAAAAAGTTTTCACACCCTACATGCTTTTTGGTGTGGCGGGCAGTGGTAAAACAGAAGTATATCTGAATTCTGCGGCTCATGCTCTAGAGCAGGGACGTTCCGTAATTGTTCTGGTTCCTGAAATTGCCCTGGCCCCTCAAATTGCTTATCGCTTTCAATCACGATTCGGTAATGTCGTGGCTCTGTGGCATTCAGGTCTCAAAGGTGCCGAAAGAGTGTGGACCTGGCAACAGATACAGAAAAACCGATTTACTATTGTGGTCGGCGCTCGTTCAGCTGTTCTAACCCCACTGAAAAATTTGGGTCTTATCATTGTAGATGAGGAGCAGGAGAACAGTTACAAGCAGCAGGACAATGAGCCCCGTTACCATGCTCGGGATGTGGCCCTGGTGCGTGGCCGGGAGGAGAAGGCAGTCGTCCTGCTTGGCTCAGCCACTCCCTCACTTGAAACTTACTATAATCTTACTACCTCTCGCTATAAGGGGCTACATCTCACCAAACGCTGGGAGAAGGCCAAACCACCCCTTGTTGATCTGGTCGATATGGGAGCTGAGCGGGAAGAAAGCCGTGACTATTCCAACCCATTCTCCAGAAAACTTGTTGCAGCCATCAGAGAAACGCTGGACAATGATAAGCAGATCATTCTATTCCAGAATCGCCGGGGGTATGCACCTATTATTACCTGTAAGGACTGCAACTGGACCATGGTCTGTCCCAATGATGAAATGTCCCTGACATATCATAAAATTGGCAATAAAATGCGTTGTCATTTTTGCGATTTCGAAGCGGCAACACCAGTCAGTTGTCCTGAATGTCGATCCCTTGAGCTGAAGTTTGGCGGTATGGGTACACAAATGGTGGAAGAGGCTTTAGAGGCTCAATTTCCAGATGTACCTGTTTGTCGTATGGATATGGACACGACCCGCGGTAAAGGTGCACACACAAAGTTACTGGGAGATTTTGCCCGTGGGGATTACAGAATCCTGCTGGGGACCCAGATGATTGCCAAGGGTCTGGATTTTGAAAATGTTACGTTGGTCGGTGTAATTAATGCAGATTCAGGATTACATTTTCCAGACTTTCGATCTAGAGAGAAAACTTTCCAACTGGTGTATCAGGTATCCGGTAGATCGGGACGTGGTGAGTTTCCTGGGCGTGTTGTCGTTCAGAGTTGGATGCCGGACGATATTTCAATTCAGTGTGCGACGAAAAGCGACGTCAAGCTCTTTTATAATGGAGAATTGAACGATCGTGATCAGTTGCAATATCCTCCCTTCTCGAGAATGATTGCTTTCGGTTTTCAAGGAAGGTCCAGAGATGCTGTGATCCGACTGGCAGAAAGCGCGACTGAATCATTTAAACAGCAGAAAGTAGTCCAGCTATTGGGACCAGCTCCAGCCATGATTGAAAAGAGCCAAAATGGTTATCACTGGAAACTGGTACTAAAGACTTCCAAGGTAGATGATCCTAGTGGTGGGGTGCTTCGCCAGGCCGCAGGACATGTGTTACAAACCACCCAAGACAAATATATCAGGGTGACTGTGGATGTGGATCCTTATCAAATTCTTTAAGAAGATATCCCAGGTCTTCCTACTTGGATTGTTAGCTATTGTACCGTTAACCCCCCTCTCTGGTCAGGCCCTATTTTTAAAGTCAGGTAATCTTTCATTGATGAGCGACAAGGGGGACTCAACGCTTCTTCTAACAGCTGTTGATTTAATTCGGGAAGAGCAACAGTACTATGAAGCCCTCTTTGGCATCACTTTGGAAAAAGAATTAGAAGTTCGATTCTATTACAACCCCGAAAAGGTGGGAGTACGCTTACATGCCGCACCCTACTGGAGTGCTGGTATCGCCAGATCCGGGTCAGAAATTATGATTTTCGGGAGGAATCGAAGTCAGTGGCTTTCCACGCTGAAACACGAGCTCTTCCACATCCTGCTTGGACAGAATGATGTGAGTATACCGGTCTGGCTGAATGAAGGTCTGGCTCAATGGCATGCTGGCCAAATGGATTGGGGTGGCTTTATGGAGTTGGGGACGGCAACAGCCCGAGGAAACCTCATTCCGTTAGTTGACCTTGATGTAATTTTAAGTTTCAATCATAAGCGAGCCAGCCTGGCCTATGCTCAGGCTCTGGATGCCACACGATTTCTCATCAAACACCAGGGAGAATCCATTTTACCATATTTGCTCCGAGTTGATGAATTAGGCTTCAGGGAACGCTTCAAGGCTGAAACAGGAGAAGATTTGATCAGTTTTGAAATTGCCTGGCGCGAAAGTTTGGAAGCTCGCTTCTGGTTTTTTAAGATATCGCAGATTCCCAGTTTTCTTTGGGCACTTTCTCCACTCATTGTGGTGTTGGCCTGGTATTTAAAACGCCGCAGAGGAAAGCAGAAGCTTAAGGAGTGGGAACAGCAAGAGTCCACACCGGACGAACCCAAATATTTCGCATAAATTTTAGCAAGAACCAGCGGGGGCACAAGAGGGAGGTTTTCATGAGGCAGTTCGGTTTTTTGCTCATGTTTGGAATATTGTTTGGTTGTATAGCTGTGGCTCAATCCACGTCAGATCCCAGGGTTAAGCAGGCTCAGCAATTGGAGGCCGATAAAAATTTCAAACAAGCTTTTAAACTCTATGAGAAAATCCATAAAGATGCACCCCAGAATAATGCTATTACCTTTAAGCTTGGCAGTATGGCTCAGACTGCCAAGAATTACAAAAAAGCCGTGAAGTATTATGAAAAATTGGCACCCAATGGAAATCCCACAGTTCTCTATAATCTGGCCTGCTCCTATGCCATGCATGGTAAAGAGAAACAAGCCCTAAAGGCTCTGGCATCTGCGGTTGATAGGGGTTTCACTCAACTAGCACTTATGAAAACAGACCCAGACCTGGCCATTATCCGAGATACACATGAATTCAAGGCAATAGCTGGCTCTGTGAAATCAATTGAGAATGAGCCGGAAGCTCAAAAGTTTGACTTCTGGGTGGGTGAATGGAATGTCTTTGGTCAGAATGATGCCCAGGTTGGCGAGAGCAGTATTCAGAAGATTCTCAAAAGTAATGTCATCCTCGAGAACTGGACCGGAGCTGGTGGCACGAATGGCAAAAGCTTTAACCACTATCATATGGATTCTGGTCGCTGGATTCAATATTGGGTAGATCAAAGCTCTGGTAGACTCTATTTCGAGGGAAACTTTGATCCTGACCAGAACGCAATTGTATACTATGAGCAAGTGGATAAGGAATCAGAGAAACCGCTACGACGCCTCACCTTCTTCAATATTTCACCTGATAGTGTTAGACAGTTTTCACAACTAAGCTCAGATTACGGAAAAAACTGGAGTGTAGATTATGATTTTATGTATGTTCGTAAACCATAAGGATTTCAGATGGCTAAATCAATAACGCTCATTGGATCAACGGGTCTTATTGGGATGCAGTTTCTTCAGAATACCAGCGAGGGTGATTATCAGCATGTCACAGCGATTACCCGCCGTGAAATCCCGGGCTTATCCGAGAAGCCGTTTATTAAACAGTCTATTCATGATTTCACTGATTCTGAAAGTATGCGACCTGACTTGAAAGCTGATGTTTTGGTCTGCACCTTAGGAACTACGATTAAAACAGCAGGATCACAGCAGCGCTTTTTTGAGATAGATCGCGACATCCCCCTCAATCTGGCAAAAATCGCCTATGAGGAAGGCTGTAGAACCTTTATCCTGGTCTCTTCCATAGGGGCAGATGCTAATTCAAGTGTCTTTTATAGTCGAGTGAAAGGCCAGCTTGAAGAGGCTCTTAAGGGCATTGGGTTTTCCACCCTGCACATACTGAGACCCAGCATGCTTCTGGGAAATAGACAGGAAAGTCGCCGAGGTGAATTTATAGGGAAACTCCTTATGCAGCCCCTTTCCATTCTCATTCCATGGCAATACAAACCTATCCAGGCCGGTACAGTGGCTGCAAAAATCCACCAACTTATCCGGGATGAAACTGAGGGTGTAAAAATCTGGTCCGGGAAGCCACTTTTTCTTTAGAATTGATCCAGAACACATCGAACGACTCACTGTGACTACAAGCACAACTGGGTAATAGATATCCTCCCATATTTACTTCAGACGGGGCAAAAACTGGAGGATATGGAAATGGATGACAATAAACAGTACGGCTTTCAATTATTTATTCTCATTGCCACACTGGTATTGGTTGCTGGTATATCTAGACTTTAGTCCCACTTGACATGTTGAGGCAGTTGCATGAGTATCTAGCGCTTAGGTGTGTAAAGTGCTTCGGGGTAAATAAAATTGCTCCCCACTTTCACCTGGTAAAGCTTGCCCATTTCATCATACTGGAAAATCAGTAACTCACCATTGCCATTGTCACCAGCCATGCGGAAGGTGTTTTTCCCTTCAGGTGTCAGCTCAACAACTTCACTGCCAGGATTGTCCTCAGGTGGGAAGCTTAAGGTACTCATCACGAGACGCTGATCTTTAATCAAGACCTCGGTGTAATAGGGGCCAGGTTCTACATAAGTCCCGACATACTTTTTCCATTCCGGGTCAAATGCTATAGAAGCTCTTTTAGGAGCGAAGGTTTCGACAATAGCTGGTCCCATAAAATCCAGAATATGACGAGCCAGAAAACCAGGTTCACCATCATCAGAGTTGGTCAGAACAATCACACCAACCTTTTCTTCAGGGATAAACATGATCTGGGTTCGGTTGCCACCTACCCAGCCGCCATGACCATTGATAGTTTTTCCATTTCGCTGCCAGACGGACCAACCTAAACCCCAACCGCTGGACCAGCTTGAACTGAGAAACTGGACGCGATGCATTTCTTTGAGGGAGCTTCCTTTTAATACAGCAGACGGTGAATTGTCATCTTCCCGGAATTGAAGACTCACATAGTTTGACAGATCATCTATCGTTGAGGCCAGGCTGGCAGCTGCAGCGATTCCCTTGGTGTTGGTATACGCCTCAACCTTATGAGTTGCGCCTACCTGCCTATGGGAATATGGCGTAACCAGTAGCTGCTGATAGCTGGCATCTGGAATCACACTACTTTCATCCATATCAAGGGGCTCAAGAATATAAGTTTGCACATATTCTGCATAAGTCTGGCCAGATACAACAGCTACAATCTCACCAGCTAAGGATAAGCCCAAATTCGAGTATTTAATTTTAATTGATGGTGGATATGTCGTTTCCTGGGTAGCAAGGGTTGCCTTGATCTGTTCCATTGTGGGGAACTTGTGATC
>Ga0307989_1001975_pt1 | contig 10148 bp, 8 predicted proteins | sample EllFjometagen185_FD_203164 | JGI IMG/M metagenome (GOLD analysis project Ga0307989, IMG submission 203164) | Marine microbial communities from Ellis Fjord, Antarctic Ocean - #185 | ecosystem: Environmental > Aquatic > Marine > Unclassified | place: Southern Ocean | collected 2014-10-08 | reverse complement strand
CTAACACAAACTATTGCAACAGCAATGCAACTTAATCCAATAGATAATATTGAAATGTCTGGACACTCGAAGTGACAAACGCCCCTCGAGGCTAAATCAATACCGTCTCCGCTGAGAACGAATTTTATTATGAATTCTTGAAATATTTTCAAATATTATTATTTAAATCTTGTCTAATAAACTTAATTTTTATAATATTTTATTAGCTAAATATTAATATTTTCAAAAAAAACACACGGAATTGTAATGAAATTAGATGAGGTTGATAAAAATATACTCAACATATTGCAGTCAAACGGAAGAATTACGAATGCCAAATTAGCCTCTGAAGTCGGGGTTTCTCCGCCAACCATGTTGGAACGTGTCAAACGTTTGGAAAAATTGGGTGTTATCAAGCAATATGTTGCTTTGGTTGACCTTGATAAAGTTGGTAAAGGAGCATTAGCTATAGTAGCGGTTTCATTAGCGTTGCATCAACTGTCATCACTGGATCGCTGTAAAAAGGAAATCAGTCAATTAGATGAAGTATTGGAGTGTTATCATGTTTCTGGTGAAGAGGATTTTGCCTTAAAAGTCGCAGTGAAAAATGTAAAAGAGTATGAAAATTTTGTAGTCAATAAACTCGCCAGAATTCAAGGTGTAACCAAAATAAAAACCACATTTGTGCTCTCCACTGTCAAATTTAATACAAAAGTAGTCGTTGAAAAACAATTCCCCACCTAATCATTTTATAATTTTTAGACTTTGAGTTCAGATAACTGATCTATCGCAGACTTTAAACGTTTTAAAATGCTAATGCTTAGCTTTAATAAAAATCTCCCCTCGTTAAACAACTTTAATTCATTGTTATTTGCCTAAATACATAAAAATGTATTGTCTTATTAATATTTGACAAATTTAATTTTGTTTTCATAAAGCAAACATTAAATATGTTGTTTATACTAAATAACCAGTTAAAATGGATATTTACACTATTTTATTTTGACTTCTATCTGTCAGATGTATAGTGTTAAAGCAATTTCTCAGTTTCAAACCAAGTTTGAAAATTTTGAACCTTTAGTAACTGGAGTAATAATGAAGAAACATTTATTATGGCCTATTTTGTTAGTATGTATGCTGGGAACTACCTTCGCAGCTCCGAAATATGGCGGTACGTTGGTGTTCGGTGTTGGTGGTGATGCAGTTCATATGGACCCGGGAGCAGCATCTGATGGGAACAGTATTAACGTGACAAGTAATGTTTATGATAATTTATTAAATTTTAAATACGGAACAGCGATTCTGGAGCCAGGCCTGGCTGAAAGCTATAATATTAGCAACGATGGTTTGACTTACACTTTTAAGTTAAGAAAAGGGGTAAAATTTCACAAAACTAGGTTTTATAAGAAAGCGAATCCCTTTACAGCAGATGACGTTGTTTTTACATTGAAAAGGCAGATGGATCCCAAACATCCATTTTACAATGTATCCAGTGCAGGAAAATGGGTATATTGGGGTGCCATGGACATGAATAACATGGTTGAAAGCGTCAAAAAAATTGATACTTATACTGTTCAAATCAAACTGCAACAAGTGAATGTTACTTTTTTAAGTAACCTGGCCATGCATTTTGTTAGTATTTTATCAAAGACATATGCTGAAGATATGATGAAGAAGGGAAATGCCAATAAAATTGATACTTATCCTATTGGAACAGGACCTTTTAAATTTATGGCGCATAAAAGAGATGATCGTGTTGTTTTGGAAGGAAATGAATCTTATTGGGGTGGCAAACCTTATTTAAAACGATTAATTCTGCGTGTGATTCCTAATGGTTCAGTAAGAGCCGCTGAACTTCAAACAGGTGCTATTCAAGTTTTGGATTTCCCATCTCCTTCCGATATTCCTTTTCTTCAGGAAAATGCCAAATTCAAACTTCCTAGTCAGGAAGGTTTAAATGTTGGTTACCTGGCTTTGAATATGGATAAAGCTCCTTTTGATAACGTTCTGGTAAGAAAAGCCATGGCTTATGGTATTAACCGACAGGAAATTATCGAAGCGGTTTATGAAGGATTTGGTAAAGTAGCTAAAAATCCAATCCCTCCAACCATGCCTGCTTATAATGATGACATTATGGATTTTGAATATAATCCAGCTAAAGCTAAAGAATTACTGGCTGAAGCGGGATATCCAAATGGTTTATCTTCTGAAATCTGGGCGATGCCAGTTGCCAGACCTTATATGCCAAATGCCAGAAAAGTTGCTGAAAAAATTCAGGCTGACCTTGATAAAGTTGGTATTAAGTTAAAAATTGTTTCTTACGAATGGGGAACCTATTTAGCAAAAACCAGAGATGGTGAACATCCTATGTGTCTGTTAGGATGGACAGGTGATAATGGTGACCCTGATAATTTCTTATTTAACTTATTAGGATCTGCTGCTGCTATTAACAAAGCCGGAAACAGGGCTTTTTACAAAAGTGCAGCATTTGATGAACAACTGAGACTAGGGCAAACTGTTGCCGATCCTCAAAAACGGATTGGTTATTACAGAAAAGCGCAGGAAATTTTTCACAATGATGTACCTTGGGTAACCATCGCCCATTCCATTATTTTTCAACCGATGTATAAATATGTAATGGGTTATAAATTAAATCCATTAGGACTTCGACAGTTTAAAGAAGTTTGGTTAGATAAATAAAATTCTTTTCATGCCATCGGTAGGTGGCTTAAAACGAAATTTGAATTAATAAAAGAACCCGGGTTTTACCCGGGTTTTTTTCTGCCATTAATAGCCTGGTGAAGAGTATAAATGTTAAGTTACATTATTAAAAGATTATTCATTGCGATCCCGACCTTAATGGGAGTGACGCTTCTGGTATTTTCGATGATTCATATGATACCAGGTGATCCGGTTGTGGCAATGCTAGGAGAACGGGGTGCTATACCTGAAGAGATGGAAAAGCTTCGGACTCGCCTGGGTCTTGATGAACCTTTGTATATGCAATATTACATATTCGTAAAGCAAGCTGTCACTTTAGATTTTGGTATTTCATACTGGAGCAATGAAGAAGTCATTGTCGAGTTTATGGATCGTTTTCCAGCTACTCTTGAACTGGCAATAACAGCTTTAATATTTGGTAGTATTGTGGGGGTCAGTGCTGGCATCATATCATCAGTTAAGAAATATTCTCTGTTCGATTATTCGAGCATGTTTATTGCATTGGCAGGAGTTTCAATGCCAATTTTTTGGCTAGGCCTGTTAATGATTTATTTCTTCTCAGTGAACTTAGGTTGGTTACCGGTTTCCGGTCGTTTAGCCTCTGAGTATTTTCTTGAGGATTACACCGGATTTTACCTGATAGACTCTTTATTATTAGATAATTATGAATTTTTCGAATGTGAAACATTCATGTGCCGCTTAAGTGCATTTAGATTACCTGATGATATGGGGGCTTTTTGGAGTACTCTAAAACATCTGGTATTGCCTGCTTTTGCTCTATCTACCATCCCGATGTCTGTATTAGCCAGAATTACACGTGCTGCGATGCTGGAAGTATTAGACGAAGATTATGTCCGTACCGCCAGAGCCAAAGGTTGTTCCCGATTTCAGGTCATTTTTGTCCATGCCTTAAGAAATGCAGCTATTCCAATTGTTACTACAATTGGTGTCTTTATGGGGCTGCTTTTAGCAGGAGCCGTATTAACTGAAACAACCTTCAGTTGGCCGGGAATTGGAAAATGGGTTGTACATGCTGTTTATACCCGTGATTATCCAATTGTACAGGCGACAGTATTGTTTATAGCCATTGGACTAATATTTATAAATTTACTGGTGGATTTACTCTACGCATTGATTAACCCTAAAATTCGATTACAATAATGGGTAAAAAAGAAATATTCTTAGAATTTTGTAAAGTTTTTAGCAGAAATAAAGCGGCACTGTTTGGATTAGGAATAATTGTAGTGCTATTACTTGTTGCTATACTTGCAGATTTCATAGCACCTTTTCAACCGATTGAACAAAATATATCTGTCAGGCTGATGCCTCCGGCCTGGAATGAAAAAGGCAGTTTAACTTATCTTTTGGGGACAGATGATTTTGGACGGGACCTGTTTTCCCGGATCGTCTATGGCTCGAGAATTTCATTGTCTATTGGCGCTATTTCGGTAGGTTTTTCTTTAATGATCGGGATTCCGTTGGGAGTGTTCGCAGCCTATTTTGGTGGTGTCGTCGATAATATTTTGATGCGGGTCATTGATATTATGATGGCGATTCCATCTTTGTTGATGGCTATTGTGATTGTCACTATTTTGGGACCTAGTCTTCAAAATGCAATGATTGCCATTGCTATTGTCTATATTCCTTCCATTTCCAGACTTGTCAGAGGGAGTGTGCTGGCTGAAAAACAGAAAGAATATGTTATTGCATCGAGAGTTAATGGATCCTCCAATTTAAGATTGATATTCATCGTTATTTTACCGAATTGTCTGGGGCCCATTATTGTGCAGTCAACCATGAATTTTGCAGTGGCAGTTGTAGAAGCGGCTGGTTTAAGTTTCTTAGGACTAGGCGCACAACCACCGACGCCGGAATGGGGTGCGATGTTAGTTGATTCATTTGAATATTTACTTAAAGCACCCTGGATGATTGGTTTTCCTGGTTTAGCCATTTTTCTAACTGTTTTTGGTTTCAACTTGATTGGTGATGGTTTAATGGATGCCATGGACCCCAAAAGTAAGGAGAAAGGATAGTCATGTTAATTGAAGTTAAAGATTTAGCTGTCCATTTTCGCACTGATAAAGGGGTGATTAAAGCAGTTGATGGTGTATCGTTTCAGATTCCACACGGTAAAACACTTTGCCTGGTCGGGGAATCCGGCTGTGGAAAAAGTGTTACCTCCATGGCTATATTGGGTTTGGTTGATCATCCCGGTGAAGTTGTGGCGGGTGAGATTGAATTTGATGGTAGAAATATTTTGGAATGCACAGAAAAGGAGATGCGTAAAGTTAGAGGTGCTGATATATCAATGATTTTTCAAGATGCAATGACATCTTTAAATCCCTGTTTCACAGTAGATTTCCAAATTAAAGAGGTTTTAAAGTTACATCAGAATTTGAAAAAAAAGGCCTTACATGCAAAGGCGATAGAGGCTCTGGAGATGGTGGCGATACCTTCCCCTGAAAAAAGATTGAAAGAATATCCCTTCAAAATGAGTGGCGGGATGCGTCAGAGAGTTATGATTGCAGTTGCCATGGCCTGTCAACCTAAGCTGCTAATTGCTGATGAACCCACAACAGCTTTGGATGTAACCATTCAGGCACAAGTTCTGGAATTAATGAATCAGTTGAAAAAGGATCGGAATACTTCAATTTTATTTATCACCCATGATTTAGCAGTTGTTTCTGAAATGGCTGATCATGTAGCGGTTATGTATACCGGACGAATTGTTGAAAAGGCTGACTGTATTTCATTATTTAGAAAACCGATGCATCCTTATACTGAAGGTTTGTTGAGATCATTGCCTTCGGAAAATAAAGGTCGTAGAAAAAGTAAGTTGCATAGTATCGAAGGAAGTGTCCCCAGCTTAAGTGCTCTACCCCAAGGTTGCACATTTTGGCCACGTTGTCCTTATGCGGAGGAAATTTGCAAAAAAGAACAGCCATTATTAAAAGAATGTGAGTCAGGCCATTTTGTTGCCTGCTTTAAAACGGAAGGAGTGATATAATGGCAGAACCGCTTTTAACAGTTAGGAATCTTCATAAACACTACCCCATTAAAAAAAGTCTATTTCAAAGACCTGATGTTTTAAAGGCTAATAATGATGTTTCTTTTGATGTTTCAGAAGGAGAAATATTAAGTATCGTTGGCGAATCCGGTTGTGGAAAATCCACAATCGCCAAAATGATATTGAAAATTGAAGATCAGACGGGTGGTGTCATAAAATATGAAGGGAAAGACATTGCTACTTTATCACGTAAGGAGTTAAGAGAATACCGCAAAAATGTCCAGATCATTTTTCAGGATCCTTATTCGTCCCTGAACCCCAGGTGGAAAGTGGGAAGCATTATTGGCGAGCCTTTGTTATTAAATACCGATTTTTCCAGAAAAAAAATTGAAAAAAAGGTTCGGGATTTAATGGATAAAGTGGGCTTATTGCCTGAATTTTATGATCGATATCCCCATCAGTTTTCCGGTGGGCAAAGGCAAAGAATTGGTGTGGCCAGGGCCTTGGCGCTTCAACCAAAATTGATTGTCTGTGATGAACCAGTTAGTGCTCTGGATGTTTCCATACAGTCCCAGGTTTTAAATCTTTTGATCGATCTGCAGAGTGAGTTTAGTTTTACCTATATCTTTATTTCTCATGATATTGGTGTGGTTGAACATATATCTGACCGAATTTTAGTGATGTACCTGGGAAAAACAGTAGAAACGGCAAGTGTCGAGCAGTTGATGGAAGATGCTTATCATCCATATACCAGAGCTTTGCTGGATGCTGTTCCGGAAATTGATCCTGAAAGAAAAAAGAAGAGAATATTATTGCAGGGAGAACTTCCCAGTGCCGTAAAGCCACCTTCCGGATGTCTCTTCAGGACTCGTTGCCTTTATGCTAAGGAAGCATGTAAGGGTATCAGCATGGAAATGAAACCGGTTAATGGTGACCAAAAACATTTATGTGCCTGCCCTTTTGCAGGTGAGTTTAAATAAATAATTGAATGAGGAAGAGTGATGCATGGTGCGACTAATTTTTCATTGTTCCTCATGGCTTAGTTTTGTAATAGCTTTTTTGATAATCTGATTGATCTCTGATTTTTGATTCTCAATACTTTCGCATAATTTTATCTGGGTTAATCCACGATATAAATTATGCTTTGGATGGTCAATTTTGTAATATGGATCTCCTGCCAAAAAGTCGCTAAAAAATCTGATACCTAGTTCAAGAGGTATTAGGTAGATACAATCATATAAATATTGATAATCAGCACTTACGAAAAAATCTCTGACCTGGGAGAGATATCCACTTAGAACCTGCTGACAAATTGTTAAATCAAAAGTAACCTTATCAAAACTTTGGGTATCTTCACCCAAAAGATTACAACAAGATCTTAAACAATCGCCAATATCATAGTGAACAAGTCCCGGTTTGACCGTGTCAAGGTCAATAATGCCTAAACTATGATCCTCTGATTGATGGAATAAAATATTAGCTATCTTAGGATCTCCATGGATGGGCCTTTCCTTCAAAATTCCTTTGGCTTTGGCCTTTTCCAGAATGTCGATTCTTTGGCGACGCTGTTGGATAGCGTTGATGCAATATTGGGTTATTTCGCAATTTAAATCACGAGCTGTTTGATTAAGGGCTAAATCAAACTTTTTTAAGTATTCCGGAGCGATGTGAAACCCAATTAAGGTGTCGTGTAGCACAGAGATATCTAAGTCACTCAGTAGTTTATGAAATTTTCCTAAGGAGTATCCTGCTTCAAAAGCAAAGGCAGGTTTTTCTAATTTTTCATATGTTTGGGAATGAGGGATAAAAGTTATGGCTCTCCAAAATGATGATTGATCATCCTGATAATAATTAAGACCATTTTCGCTTTTTAAAATTTGCGGTATTTCCCATTGATGTTGACTATGATCTTCTAATTTAATCCTGGAAGCAATATGATCGCTAATTGTTTTCATATTTTCCATGATTAGTTTCGGTTCTTTAAATACATTTTTGTTGATCCTTTGAAGGATATAAGCCTTAGATATTTTGGATTCTAATTCCACTTTAAATGTATCATTAATATTTCCTGATCCAAATCGCTTTACAGACTTAATCGGACACCCATTTGCGAACTTATGGGCAATCTCAATATAATTTTCCAATAAATCTCCTCAAGCATTTAAATTATTTAAAGAATTAATAGCCCATGCGCCTTCAGGAATTTCCAAATGGGTTTGTTGCATAGCTGTTTTATTGAAAGGCCGGTCTCTTTTTTGAATTTTTGATCGATTTCTGGAATGGTCAGAAATGCTTGTTCATTGATTTGAAAAAGATTTAAATTCTGACACAACCATTCATCTATGTCATTTTGACAATGGAACTGAAAAGTTTTGTCCAGGTCATGAAAATAGTATGTTTTACCCTTTTGATGATTTTTATTCTGTAAAGCCGTGACCGGTAAGCACCCCATCCATATCATAATTGACTGCCGTTGATCTTGCTCCTGTTCTTTGCTGTGTAATGTCTTTATCAATTTTTTGATATGATTAGACTGGATTTGTGATTTAGGAATTTTAAAATCGAACCATTCCTGAAGGTTAAAATCAAAACCAATACTATTCATAAAATTGAACAGTGATTTTTTTAAACCAAATGAAAATTTTTCATGTTCACACCCATTTAAATCGGTAAAAGGAACATCATTATTAGCAAAAAGATTGGTGTGTTTGCTAGGGATTTTGATTTGATATTTATCAGGTTGCTGATAAACTTCACTGTGGACGGTTAATGTAAACTGATGCCAATAAGCAGACTGAATTAATTTATTTTTAAAAAACTGACGAACAATTTCAAGAGAATCAATGGTTTCTTGTTCTGTTTGGGATGGGAAACCATACATTAAATAGGCATGAACATGGATTCCTGATTTTTTAAAATTGTGAAGTACTTGTGTGGCATGTTTTATTGTTACACCTTTTTTAATTTTTTTAAGGAGCCTGTCATTTGCTACTTCAATACCACCAGATACTCCGATACAACCAGATGCAGACAGTAACCGGCATATATCTCTCGTAAATCCTTTTTCAAAACGGATATTAGTCCACCAGGTGATTGAAATGTTTTCTTTCAACAATTGTAAAGCCAAATCTCGCAGTAATTCTACCGGAGCAGCTTCATCAACAAAATGAAACCCTGTATGCTTAGTTTGCTTTATAATATTTTTTATTGTTGCAATAATATGTTTTACCGGCGTCTGCTCAAAACATTTAATGTATTTTAAACGGGTGTCACAAAAACTGCATCTTGCCCAGTAACAGCCATATGCCAGGTATATCTTATTCCACTGACCATCACTCCATAATCGATGCATAGGGTTCAGTGAGTCCGTTAGTGATAAATATTCATTTAAATTGAGGTCACTGAAATCAGGATCTCCCATTTGGTAATGAGGATATTCTTCAGAAATCTCACTCTCTTGGAAATCAAGTTGATTGTTTTTAAGATAGAAAGTGTTTCTTAACTCTTTTTTGTCAGCTAGAATATCCAGTAAAGCAGATTCCCCTCTATCTAATACAATGAAGTCAGTATATTTAAAAATCCGGGGATCAGCCAGTTGTCTTAATTCAGTACTGACATATCCGCCTCCAAAAACAACTTTAATGTGAGGATAGTGATCTTTAATCATTTTTCCACAAATTAGAGCACTCAGTAAATTTCCAGGGAATGGAATTGTAAAACAGATAAAGGTCGGTTGATAATTTTCAACAATAGTTTTGAATATATTTTTGGTCAGAGTGCTGATCGGATCATTTGAATTTTCAACATTTTTTTCCAGAAGATCAAATTCAGGATTGGAAAGTACTAATTTTTCACCATATTTACTAAACTCGAAAAAAGGGCAGATTGCTTCCTGAATAAAATTAGCAATATCTTCCAGATACAAGGTTGCCAAGAAAGAAGCTTTTTCATGGATATTGTTTGGCTCAAAAACCCACTCCATTTGATGATAGCTGGTAAATCTGGAAGCTTGTGGCAGAAATTCTTTCTTGCAGATATTATATCCTGTTGTGATATCTTTTTTCTGGAGGTAGGCAATGACTAAATCGATGGTTGAAATATATTTTTCTTTTAAATGTATTATTCGTTGGGTGTTTTCAGAGAATTGATGACGGTTGTATTCTGAAATTTCAAATAATTTCTTAAGTTCGGGTTTACTAAACACTTTTAAAAAAAGTGTTATTCCCAAATCCACTTGCAGAGAAGCAATATTATGTTTGTTTAAGAAGCCTTTTAAATAAACGCTTGCCGGATAAGGTGTGTTTAATTGCGTTAAAGGCGGCGTAAGCAAAAGAATTTTTTGTTTTTTCAAGTTTCACTTATAATAAATTGGTTAAATATTTCTCACTGAGGTTAATTATCTGATCAAAACTGGCATAGTTTTATCAATTGTTCAATATGT
>Ga0307989_1001974_pt1 | contig 10148 bp, 12 predicted proteins | sample EllFjometagen185_FD_203164 | JGI IMG/M metagenome (GOLD analysis project Ga0307989, IMG submission 203164) | Marine microbial communities from Ellis Fjord, Antarctic Ocean - #185 | ecosystem: Environmental > Aquatic > Marine > Unclassified | place: Southern Ocean | collected 2014-10-08 | reverse complement strand
CTTGTCATTAGCAATTTTCTCAATACCCCAGACCTGGTAAGCCAACCAAAAAAGAACAGCCGCACCACCAAAAGAAATTATATAAAAATATTCTGTCGGAATATCCCAAGCAAAGAAAAACAACAGAACCAAAACCGCCAACAATGACTCAGCAAGCAAAGCTTTCAAAACAGTCATCAAACTCTTCTTGAACCCCCTCCCCAAAACCTCAGTAAAAACCGCCGTCAAAATAGGACCAGGAACTGACCCTCCAATAAGGCCAAGGAGGAAAATTTCAGAGATCGGAATAAGGATTTCCATAAAAAACCAATTTAATAAAACCCACACATTTGAGGGAAAAACCACACTCGCACCCAACTTACCGGTACCAACTCAACAATCCCCACAGGCGGACAAGTAAACCCAAAAGAATAGAAAACAAAACAAATTAGAAGAACAACTTCAATAAACCAAAAAAAACGCTTATTGAACCTCCCTTTTAATCCAAACAACAAAGCAGCAACAATAAAGGCAAATATCCCAAACCAAATAAAATAAAAGCCAATATACGACTCACCAGTTGATGCTATAACAGAAGGAGCTTCCAATCCAGAATTTAGTAAAGCAATATTCATACACCAAAAATACCATAAACAAACTTCAGAAACAATTTTGACTGGCTACTCAACACAAGCTCCATCAGTTCCACACCAACCTGAAGCACATTCCAAATCTTGCTGACAAGCACCTCCTAGTTCAACAGGAGTAGGAGCATCGAAACAAAGACCAGCAGGACCACAAGAAAGACCATCAGCACACTCAGTATTTGAATCACATTGCCCGCCTTCAGGAACGCCAGCAGGAACACCAGTTAGAGGAAAGACAATACAAACTCCCTCATTTCCACATAAACCTGAAGCACATTCCAAATCTTGCTCACAAGCACCTCCTAATTCAACAGGAGTAGGAGCATCGAAACAAAGACCAGCAGGACCACAAGAAAGACCATCAGCACATTCGGTAGCTGAATCACATTCTCCACCCTCAGGAACACCAGTAACAGGATCCGACGAAGTTCCACATCCTACGCTTAATAAAAGGACTACCAACATCAAAGAAAAATACTTGAATTTCATGTTTTTTATATTAATAAATAAAAGTAAACAAACACTACTATAAGGAAAACTAGACCGCAAGAAAAACTAGACCCACCAAAAACAGCTTACTCACACCCCATAGCTTCCAAACAAGATGGTCTTTCTGAAGCAGGCATTTGATCACAAATAGAACAATCAACCTCAAAAACTCCAGCCCCATCAAGTCCACCGCCCTCTCCTAAACCATAAGATTCCATCATACTAGACTCAAGATCAGCCATATCCATAAAACTCACATCACTAGGTATTTCAAAATAAGAACTATCCGGGTCCCAAGAAACACAATCAACCATAGGCATATCGTAATCAAGCAAATCAGACAGATCTTCCTCCGGAACCTCCACACCCTCAGAACCTATAGCAACTTTGAACCCACTCATAGTCTTACCCAAGAAACTATTCCCCCACATATACATATAAACTCCATCACTAACAATATACATATCCTCTTGCCCCTGAATTGGTGGAATCATCATGTACTCAATCCTAATTTTGCTCCCAGAAATATAAGTAATGACCTCAAGCTCACTATCCATTACAGGAGTGGACTGATGACAAATAATATTGGCATCCTCAACATCTCCATCCAAGAAATCTTGCAAAACACTATCAGAATAATCTGTTTCAGAAATCGCACCATCAACATCATCAACACCATCACCACACCCAAACAAAGAAAGAGAAACAATTAACAAAATAGGAAGTAGAGTTTTTTTCATACAATACATTTATTAAAAAATAGTAAAGTCATTATATGACCAAAAACCCTTTTCCTACAAGAAGAATGAAAAACAATATTTTTGGCTAACTACTAGGATCTAGTAACCTATTCAGCCTTTGAAATACTCTTAGTCATTTTTTCAAAAGGAAATGGCCGTGCATTCGTAACAAATGTCATATATCTCGTATAAACATACGTTTGTGTGTTCCATATTTCGCAAAAATTCGCAATCTCCTTGTTACGCTTACTCGAGAAAAGAGCAATAAAGAAGTTAACTATTACCAAAACAGTTACCAATGCTTTCCAGAAACTCAGAATAATCCCTGAAACTATTCCCACAACAATCCTCATTAGAGCCTCGGAACTTTCATTTATTTTTTTCATATATTTAAGTTAAATTATAAATTCTTTTTGGCTGGGGCGGAGGGATTCGAACCCCCGAGTGACGGTACCAGAAACCGTTGCCTTACCACTTGGCCACGCCCCAACGATTTACGCACAACAATCTACCATTAGACCTTCCCATCAATCAACCTCAACTCCCTCTTCAACATAAAAAAAGTAATAACACCCGCAATCAAGTCAGACACAGGAAATGACATCCAAACCCCATCCAACCCATAGAATCCAGAAAGAAGCAGAGCAAGAGGAATCAATAACAAAGCCTGTCTCAACATAGACAACATAAAAGCAGGCTTCGCCTTTCCCGTTGCCTGATAAACACCAGCAGCAACCAACTGAAACCCAACCAAAGGCAGAACAAGCACAGCAATTCTCAGTGCACGCACTCCAACCTCAATTAACTCAGGATCAGAAGTGAAAATCCTCACAGCATAACCTGCAAAGATCAACAACAAAACCCAGGCCCCAGTAGAAATATATGTAGAATATCTAATAGATTTTGAAACAACTTCGTGAGCTCTTTTGTAAGCCTTCGCTCCGTAATTATAACCAAGCACAGGCAACATCCCCTGCAAAACTCCAAACATCGGCATAACAAACAACATCGTAATTCTCATCACAATTCCGTACGCAGCAATAGCCACTTCCCCACCATAAACAGCAAGTAAGTTATTGAGAACAATAGCCACCAAAGATCCCGAAACCTGCCTTCCAAAACTAGAAGCCCCAATAGCAAACATCTCCTTCACAATCTTAAGTTCAAGACACAAATAATCCCACTTCCACTTGATACCACTTTTGCCAGAAGCAAAATAATAAACAGCCAAAACAAAAGCCACAACCTGGGAAATAACAGTAGCAATAGCCGCCCCCTTCACTCCCATATCCAACCAAATAATAAAAATAGGATCCAAAATAATATTAACCAAAGCAGAAGAAATCATCACACTCATCGCAAATTTCGCCTTCCCCTCAGAACGAATGATATTATTGGAAGAAGCTACAAACAAAAGGAAAATCGCACCAAAAAGCAAAACACCCAAGTAATCACGTGCAAAAGGCATAATCAAATCAGTCGCCCCAAAAACAAGCAAAATCTGATCAAGATAAGTAATCCCCAAAACAGAAGCAGTCCCACCAATCACAGCCACCATAACAAAAGAAGTCCCCAAAGCTTTACCAGCAGTCTCATAGTCCTTTTGTCCCAATTTCCTCGAGATAATAGAAGAAGCCCCAATACCAATCGTCTGCGCCAAAGCAATCACAAACATATGAACAGGCACACTCACAGCCAACGCAGCCACCGCCAAAGTCCCGACATAATGTCCCAAAAATATAGTATCCACGACATTATAAAGAGCCAAAACAAAAAGCCCAATCATCGCAGGCACAGATTGTTTCCAAATCAACTTTGAAATAGGCTCGGAACCAAGTTCCGCATGATGTTTATCCATTACAAACTTTTATAAATTTTTCAAAATAAATTCCTCAACCTTATCAACCGACACCTCAAGCCGTCCCTGTTCATTAACAATTCTATAATTACATTTATCCGCCTGAGCAATCTCCTCTTTTGCACTTTCCATTCGACGATCCAGCTCATCATCAGACATTTCCGCACGTCCTCGAATCCTTTCTTTCAAACCATCAAAATCCTGAACCTCAACAAAAACAGAAACCAGATTCTCAGCAGGCATCGCAGCCAATATTGAATTGAAACCTTGAATATCAACCTCCCGCACTACAACTTTCCCCGCCTCCAAACCTTCCATGATTCGACGCTTGTCAGTTCCGTAGTAGTGTTCTCCATGGACAGTCGCATACTCGAGAAATCCTCCTTCGGCAATCCGACTTTCAAAATCCTCCTTCGTAATGAATCGATAAACCAAACCATCTTCCTCTCCAGGACGAATAGGCCGAGTAGTATGGGAAACTGGATAAACCCAATCATCGTGCTTTTTGCGAAGCTCACGAATAATCGAACCTTTTCCAGAGCCAGACGGCCCCACTATCAAAACTAATTTTCCAGGCAAATTTTCCATTTTCCAATAACGTATTTAAGAACAGATTTTGAGAAATATTTTTCTTTCAATATATACCGCAGAAAGTATATAACAGGTTGCACAAAACTCCAAATTTTGGTATAATTTGTTGAATATGCAGAATCGAGAACAGAACCTAAATGCGTATTCAATTGACAATTCGTCTCTACCAAAAACCCAAAGTGGGGGCAGGAGGCGCGCTCCAGGACAAGCTACCCCGGCCTATCATTATGCCGGAACTGTCCAGCGCCTCTCCTCTCCCTACTTTCTAAGAACTTTAGGCTAGCCAATTATCGTTCTACCCGGTTGTGTTCACACAACCAAACACAAAAACAAAAATGGCGGAAAGTAACCGCTGAAACAAATACTACGGTAGGGATAAAAAGAAAGAGGCGTTACTACTCCTACTATAGAGAAGTTTCGCCTCTTTTATTTAGTTCAATTTCGCTAGCAGTTCAAACCCAACCTAGAATGGCAGGTCATCTACTGCAACTTCCTTTTCCTTTGCAACCACCTTTTTACCCTTGGCAGCGTCTTTTTCTTCAACCATATCTTCCGCAGCCGGCTCATCTGCCATTTCCCCAGACTTCAATCCCCCAGCAGCTCTGTTCTCATAAGTTCCTCCTTCTACTGCATCACCCTTTCTATCAAGCATAATCATATTATCTGCAACAATCTCAGTTCGGTATTTCTTTGAACCATCTTCTGCCTCCCAACTTCTAGTTTGAAGTTTTCCTTCAATAAAAACCTTTGAACCTCTTTTGAGGTATTGACCACAAATCTCAGCCAAATTTCTCCAAGCAACAACATTATGAAATTCTACTTTTTCTTGTTTGTTACCATCTTGATCCTTCCAAGTAGAATTGGTAGCAACTCCAAAAGAAGTAACAGTCGCTCCACTAGGAATTTGTTTCATTTCAGGATCTCGAGTCAAGTTTCCAATCAATTGGACTCTGTTTAGTGACATCGCCATAGCGTATTTTTGTTAAGTATTTGATAAGCGACCTCTAAAATACAGGCCGAACAGGTCTTCATCAACAAGAAAATCTCGAGCCTAGTATTTTGAGCTTGCCGTGATATCTATTTCTGGCAAAACCTCAATAGGTCCCCTACACATACCAAGATCTTCATAACGAAAAACCAAATAGCCAAACAAGAAAGACACCACCAAACTCGCGACAAAAACAAAAACCAAGAAAACCTGTTCTTGATAGGCACAATCGTCTATAATTCGAAACCAATTAAACATGATGTTATAAAATTATGAATTTATACGCTTTTGAACTAGGAAGGATCAAAGAACTCTCGATAGCAGAAATCAAATCTCTACTAGGAGAAGAATCTGTCGAAGAAGTCATCAACAACTACGCAATAGTGAGAACTGAACACGAACTAACGCAAAACCTTCAGGACAGAATAGGTGGAACAATCAAAATCATCCGAATACTAGAAGAAAACTCCACTCCTCCAAACAACCCTTCTCAATTCGAACAAGTTCTTCAAGACCACATCAAGGCGATTCTATTTAGCTATGTAAGGAACAAGAACACTTCAGGCAAAACAATTTTTGGAGTGAACATAATCAATATACCTGGTGATTCTAAATTAATTCTAAAAAATCTCTTAAATTTTTCTAAAAAATTCCTAAAAGCTTCAACCATACCAAGTAGATTCATAAACAAACCTTGGTCAAACACTACATCCGCGCAAGTATACAAATCCAAAATCCTAGCCAAAGGCCTAGAAATCTCACTAATATACAGTCAGAAGTCCAACAAAATCTACGTCGGCCACACAAAAACAATCCAAGACATCGATTCATACTCATACCGCGACTATAAAAAGCCAAAGAGAGACGCTCACCTAGGCATGCTGCCACCAAAACTAGCACAGATCATGATCAACCTAGCCCAAGACTCCACAAAGCCTATAAGCGAAGTTATATACGATCCATTCTGCGGAACAGGAACAGTATTGAGCGAATCCCTCCTAATGGGCAAAGATGCATACGGTTCTGACATTCAAGAAAAAATGGCACAAGCTTCAAAAGAAAACTGTGAATGGATAGCCAAAAAATTCCACATCAACCCCGACAGAGCTTTCGACACATTCACTTCAGACGCCAGCCAACTCAAACAAGAGAACATCCCAGAAAACCTATCAGCAATAATAACCGAGGGATACCTAGGAAAACCACAGAGCTCAATCGTCCCAAAAGAAAAACGAGATGAAATAATAGACGAACTATCCGAACTCCACCTCAGCTGGCTCTCAAACATCCGCCCACTAATAAAGCCAGGAACCAAGATAGTAATGTGCTTAACAGCATTCAACACACACGACGGAATCGAACATATCAGCGGATTCGACACTATCGCAAGTAAAGCAGGATTCAAAATCCAACAAAAATACACATACTTTAGACCTGATCAGATCATTTTACGAGACATAGTTATCCTCGTATAATCCCCCAAGAAGCAAAATTCAGTTGAAATAGAAGAGATCGTTGCGTATATTACGTCTGTCCTTCTTTTGGACAAAACACCCTTCACACTCCCGGGTAGCGCAGCGGTAGCGCAGTTGACTGTTAATCAATTGGTCGTCGGTTCGAATCCGACCCCGGGAGCCATTGAAAAGCTGGTAGCGCCAAAGGTGCTAACAGGTTTTCAACCTGCTCGTGAGAGCGGGATGCGAGCCGAAGGTTCGCACCGAAAAACGAACAGAGAGAGTATTTGAGGCCTCGACCTCAGACCTGCCAAAGGCAGGGAGAATGGAAGAGTATCCGACCTTAGTAACACATTTCAAAGGTAGAGAAACAACGGAGAATATGTTATAATTAGAGGTAAAATTAAAAACAAATAATGGAGAAACCGCATCTAAAATCAGCTTATGAAAAAGCTGAAAAACAAAAACCAAGAAAAACAGAATCCCAAAAATTCGCAGAAGAAACGGCAAAAAACATAGTCGTAGAAAGTTTATCTAAAAGTTTTTTAGAAGCACTTAAGCTGAAGGGCAGGCAAGTAAAAAGTTACATAGAATCAGATAAGGGAATAGAGCTTATGGACCTTATGGAACAAATGCTGAAGGTCCATGGGACACAATTGAAAATAGTTAAAAAACCAAATCGTAACAGGCTTTATCCCGTGGAGTCATTCAGTGGCGACAAAAACCCATATGCAAATGCCGACAAAGTAGTGGTTTTTGAAACAGATGGTTATCAGTTTCTGCAAAAAGAATCAATGGGCATCCATGGAGTCGATTTTATCGAAGACAAAGATCACTTAGCAGAAACAGAGCCGGGGAGAGAATTTGAACAAGCCCTTATGAAAGCGGGGCTAAATATTGCTACTGTCGAAGAGGTGGAGGCTTTGTATGCCGAAGGTAATTATTATAAGGTTGTATTGAAGGATAGAGAAGGATTAGATGGAGAACCAAGTGGTGATTATTTTAAAACAGTATTAGTTAGAAATGGCAGTGCCATATCTAAATTGCAAATTAAAAAAACCACACGTGAGGATACACAAAAAGACTATTACTACATCGACCTAACTGTACAATCTGACTACACATACGAAGAAAGGATGTTAACAGCGGCAACGGGAGACACAATCGAAGCAGCAGTACAAAGAGCAAAAAAAAGGATAAGCTCCATTCTAGACAGAGATTAAGGGTATAACAAGCAAAGATCTGCTGCAAACAGTGGAAGGATTTTTTGAGCTTTTTCAACATTTCCCCACTGCAAACACAAGGAATAGATATCGTTGTTTTATATTAACGAACTCGCTGGCTCACTGTTTCCTCCAGATTCGTGATAGTAATAGCTGTCTAAATTTCTAGTAGATGCTAGCCTTCTTATGGCCCTTTCTCCCTCCGGTCCTGAAGTTTTCAATTTTGCTATGGCTCTGTAAAATAGATATCCAACGGTATTAGTATATTCATTAAGACCTTGTAGCTGGCTCACTACACCTTGTATTTCTGGTTCGTTCCAAGGACCGTGTTCAAACAAAGCCTCTAATTCCTCAACAGAGTCACATCCTTCAACTTCTTTATCTATAACAGATTTTATAGCACTAAATACGACTGTTCCTTCTATAGAAGTTCCCCTATCAAGAGTTTGCCTTAAGTTATCAATTATATCAGCTCCACTCATTGGCCATCCTGTTCTTGTCATGATTTGTTTCCACAGAGCGACGCCAAAGGCTCGACCTTCTGTTTCCCTACTGTCTGCTCCTCTTGGTGCTGATCTCATAAATAATACGTTTAATATTGCCTACATTATGCGTAGTACGACCGGTTTTGTCAAGAGGGGCTCCACATTGAAGGACGTTATAACTTTTTGGTCTTATTCACCCAACCTGAACCCAATGTCAGAGTGTTGTGGCAATAAACTATACATTTGGAAACAAGTCCCTCCCAAACCAAAGTTCTAGGGCCTTTGGGTCACGTCCAGCCGCCTGAGCCAGATAGTGGCGAGAAATGCGATCCGAAGACGCAGGAGAAAAAACTAGGTTTTTATTCCAAATCAACCTCTTCCTTCTATATGCATACCCCGAGCAAGATCTAAATAAACATGCATCAAAACCTTCTCTCTATCATTTTTTTCCGACTCATAAGGACCACTCATTGAAGTTGCCATTGCATCACGCAATCTAGTCTTAGCAAAAACATCCAATGCGACAGTAAATATATTTGCCACATCTCTCCCCCAACCACAACCAACACGTGTAATGGATTGCATTAACCTCTTTCCCGTGTTTTTAGCCAAGTATCTTTTAGGGTCTTCTAAAGCTACAACTACAAACTCGACATTTTCATTAACTCCATCACACAATGCAAAAAACAATGAGGATTTTTCTAAAGCACCCACCTTATCCCATGTTCCAAATCTTTTATCCGACCTAGCTAATGGATCATCTAAAGCTTCTCGAAGTGCAGGATGCAATCTAGATTTTACAATCTCAAATGCTGAACCACCTGTCTCCAATGCCGCACCAGCGGCCTCCGAAATTTGAGCTAATGGCTTAGCTACATCGACAGCCATAGGCTCATCTTGTTCTGTTGACGACCCACCTTGTTCAGTTTGCAGATCACCATCTTGTTCTGTTTGCATAATTTTATATCAAATTTTCTACAAATTATACCATAAAAAAGGCTTGTTTGAAACACCAAAACACCTTCCAACTCCTTCAATTCTCTACCTAATTTCATAATTCCCTCATGAAACTTGGGTCTAAACATGCCCAACAGCAGGAGCCATTATATGCTAAAATACCAACATGAAAAAACTAATCATCCTCACAGGCCCTGGCGGAGCAGGGAAAACTACAATCGCAGAATTAATCGAGAAAAAATGTAATTATATTTTGTTAGATGGAGACAATGAAGACACAGAATTTTTTCCAAATGGTGGACAATGGCTCCCAGAGAATTCTGACCAACTCACCAAAGCCCACAACAAAATCCTCCAAAAAACAAAACGACTAATCCAAGATGGAAATAAAGTAGTCATAGATTACATCATATTTGGCAATTACTTAGAATTCTTCGAGAAATTTCAAAAAGAATTTGGTAACGACCTTCAAATCACAATTCTTTTCCCAAAAAAATCAGAAATCATCACCCGTGATAAAAAACGAGAATGTTGGACTACAGGAGAAGATCGCATCAAAGCTGTCTATAACGAATTCGAAAAAATCCAAAACCAAATCGGCAAAGACAAACACATCGACACCTCATCACAAACACCAGAAGAAACCTTTGAAAAATATTTCAAGGACTAAACATCCCCCACCAAAGTCCCAATTACCCCCAACCATGCCATTCTTCACAAAAAACTATCACCAGTTT
>Ga0307989_1001971_pt1 | contig 10151 bp, 13 predicted proteins | sample EllFjometagen185_FD_203164 | JGI IMG/M metagenome (GOLD analysis project Ga0307989, IMG submission 203164) | Marine microbial communities from Ellis Fjord, Antarctic Ocean - #185 | ecosystem: Environmental > Aquatic > Marine > Unclassified | place: Southern Ocean | collected 2014-10-08 | reverse complement strand
AACCCTCTATATCAGAAGCCCCATGTCTAACCGCACATATATGAGCTGCCAAAGACAAAACACCAGTCCCTGAACCAAAATCAGCGTAAACAAATTTACCGTTAACACCATCTATTTCTTTAAAAATTATTTCCTTCATCAAAGCAGCCGTTGCTCTAACATCTATAAGACTATGCAAAGCCCCAAGTTTCTCAGGAACATAAACGCCAGACAAAGCAGCAGATTGTTGGGACAGATAAAGATCCATCATACCGGCCTCATCAAGATAACATTCCTTTTCAACAGCCTTAGCCATAGCACCAAGATCCCCAGGATCAACATCAAAATACAAAGCAATATATTTGATAACCAAATTAACAAGTCGATCATTAATTTTCACACGATCTAGATCTAAGTCCAGATGAGGATCAGTCAAAAAAGCGACATCAGTATCAATTGAACTCTCAGGATGATAAAATTCACGAGGACTACGGGTAGGACCATCATAATCTGGTTTTATTGCTTCTAGAGAACCTTCACTGTGAACAACAGGACCAACAGCCCTATCTACATTTCCATCACGCAAAGAATCCAAGTCAAGAACATCGGACAATCCACCAACACCACCCCCTCCAGGACCACCACGATTAATTCCAAAAATAGTATCAAGGTCTCTATGAATTCCAGCCTCCTTTTCTGGGGTAGATTCTTCCCACCTTTTATCAGCACCAAGATCTTCATAGCCCAAAAATTCAGCACCAGCACAATGCAAAGGCGCAAGTTCTTGACTCAAACCAGTAGTAAATCTAATTTGAGCATTTTCACCATCAGAAGTAAAATGACCATTAACAATATCTGGAAACATCGATACTTCTCCATTCCTCACTTGATCAAAAAAACCAGGTCTGAAACCAACAGTCCTTTGAACAATTTCAGGAAATGGATCCTTAGTTGCATTAAGACTCAATAAAAAATCTGTTTTATCATCCCTATTCAAAACAAAATCATTATCATCAACATTAAAACCAAGAGTTGTTCTAGAAATAGTTTCACTTACCCAATTGGTGATAGAAGCTCCCGGTCTAACACAGTCCTTCCAAAACCTAGGATCTGTAACATCTGCATTGATAATCCTAAAAGAACTCTCGCCCAAAACAGACCCTAAAGTCCTAACCGAATTAGCAACAGCTTGATCATTAACCTCAAATCCAAGCCCTGCGATCATATTAGCCTCTTTTCTAGCACCAGAAATCATACTCGCCAAAGTCAAAATTCCAGAGCCAGAACCAAAATCAAAAGAAACATGCTCCCCACCAACCACCCTACACCTTTGATTAAATATAATTTCTTTAACAATAGCAGCAGTAACCCTCACATCAGAAAGACAATTCAAGGCAAAACTCTCACTAGTATGAGTAGACCTTTCCCCATTCAACGCTCCTAAAGCAGCAGAGAGACCACCCATCAAATCATCAATACCACCCATCTTTGATTTCTCAACAGCCAAACGCTTCAACGATTCAACATCTCTCGGATCAACCTCTAAATACACAGCCAAATACTTGATAACCATATTCATTATCAGCTCATTAACCTGGCCTCTATGAGATTCATGCTCCAGCTTTGGGTCAGTCAATGCATCAACCTCCTTCTGAATTGGCCTATCCGGTTCGTAATATTTTTCTAATTCTTTCATATATAAATACAGATAAAAATCGAAATAAAATTTGGAGAGAATTATTCCTCAAAAAGCAAAGCTTGTCAAGCCTGGCTAATCTGGTGGGTCGCTCGGGATTTGAACCCGAGACCTTCTGCTTAAGAGGCAGTTGCTCTACCAACTGAGCTAGCGACCCAAAGAAAATCTTCGATTGAAAAAATCGACCACAACCCTACCTCAAAACCTATTTAAATTCAAGAAAAATTGCAGTATAGTCACCCTGATGCCAACCAAACCAAAAAACATACTTCTCTTCACTGACACTCCCCTACTAGGAGGAGCCGAGCATCAGATGTACCTGTTAGCAAAAGCTCTGGATCGAAGAAAATTCAATCCGATTCTTTGTTGTGGACCATACGAAACACTCAATACATGGGTTAACAAATTCAAATCCGAAGACATTCAAACAATACGTCTAGAAATAAACCACAAAAACGACACAGCCCAATTCAAAATTCTCAAAGACATAATAAAAGAGGAAAAAATTGACATAGTCCACGCAAACATCTGGAACCCAGCAAGTTGTAGATTCGCATTCTTGGCCGCAAGAGCAACCAAAACTCCATTCATCACAACCGAACACGACCCCTTCAAACTTTCAGCTCTCAAAAACATTTTCAAAAAACGACTCGTAAATTACGTATCTACAATAATTGCAGTATCAAAAGACAATGCAAAAACGCTCAAAAAACTCCACCCAGAATCAGCAAAAAAAGTCACAGTAATCCCAAACGGAATAGATTTAACCTGGTGGAAATCACAACTCTTATCATTCAACCCAAAAGACAGAACACGCATCCGAACAGACTTATTCGACGCAGACCCAAAAACATTAGTCCTACTCACAGTCGCAGAATTGCACCCACGAAAAGGCCTACACTTTTACCTCAGAGCAATCGAACAACTACTCAAAACACTTCCAGCAAACAAACAAAACCTCAAATTCATGATAGTCGGCGAAGGCCCACAACGCCCAGCCCTCGAAACATTAATCAAAAAACGAAACCTCCAAGACCACGTCAAACTGCTCGGACGCCAATCAAACATTCCACAATTAATGAAATCCGCAGACATATTCATCCTCCCGTCATCACGTGAAGCATTTGGCCTCGTAAACCTAGAAGCAATGGCCTCAGGACTCCCAATCATCGCTTCAAAAGTCGGAGGCATACCAGACGTCATTCAAGATGGCAAAACAGGTCTCCTGACATCACCAGACAACTCAGACAAACTCGCAAAAACCCTCCAGAAACTAATCACATCAAAAACCCTCCGAACCAGCATCTCCAAAGCCGGACTCAAGCATGTTGAAAATTTCGACAACAAGAAAATGGCTCGAATGTATGAGAAAGCCTACACCTAAAACCCCTACTCCACACCCTACTCCAACCCATAGAAGATCTTTGCATTTTCACTAGAGATTTTTCCAGCATCTTCGATCGTAAGTCCCTTCAGCTCAGCAACTTTCTCCGCAACCTCCGAAACATAAGCAGGCTCATTCACACTACCCCGATATTTCTGCGGAGCTAGATAAGGGCAATCCGTCTCAATCATAAACCGACCAAGAGGACATTCCTTTACCACTTCCTGCAATTCCTCAGTCTTTGGATACGTGATAATCCCAGTAAAAGAAGTGTAATAACCTTTTTTCCACAAACGCCGTGCAAATTCCAAAGAAGATCCATAACAATGAAAAACAATTTTCAAATCATCAAACCCTTCCAAAATCTCAAAACAATCCTCGTCCGCCTCACGATTATGAACAATCACTGGCAAGCCAGCATACCTGGCAAATTCTAACTGCCTCACAAAAGCCGCCTTCTGCACATCATGTGGAACAGGCGCCTTGAAATAATCCAAACCAATCTCACCAATAGCAACAATCCCCCTTCGACTCGCATTACTATCATTCGAAACCAATAACATTTTCTCCCACTGTTTCAACAAGTCTTCAGACACCTCAGAGGCATCATAAGGATGCAAACCAAGAGTAGAATACAACTCAACTCCATGTTTAAAATTAAACTCTTGAACCTGCGCAAAACCATCTTTGCAAGCCTTCACAGAACATCCAACATTGATAATTCTCTCAACGCCAGCAGCCTTGGCCCTTTGCAAAACCTCAGGAACTTTGCCCTCAAATTGCTCAAACATTAAATGTGCATGTGTATCTATTAACATCAGTCAACAAGTGTTATCCATTTTTTAAATTTTCGAATCCGTCCATGAACCAAATCCTCATAACCATCTCTCAAAACAGTCGTAACATCACCCATCTTACCATCTCCAATCTTTTTGCCATCAATTTTCACCACAGAAGTAACTTCAGTAGCCGTTCCAGTAGTAAAACACTCATCAAATTTCGAAATTTCATTAGGTTTGATTCGACGCTCAACAACTTTCAAACCAAAATAATCCGCCAATTCCATTACGCTATCCCTCGTAAACCCAGGCAAAATCGAACCACGCGATGGCGTATACAAAGTCTTTCCCTTAACAAAGAATATATTTGCACACGCAGGCTCTGCAATATAACCATCATCATCGAGAAGCAAAGCTTCATCCGCCTTTGGCGAAACATTCTTGGCATGCTCAGTCGCAAAATTCGAGTTAACATAATATGACCCAACTTTTGCCTCAATCTTCACAGCTTTACTCGACAAACGTTGGAAAGGACTAATCTTTAATTTCATTTCATTCGGCAAGTAAGCTCCCCACGGAAAAGCGGCAATAGCCACTTGAACCGGAACACCTCCCCAAAAAATCCCCAACCGATCATACCCATAGAAGGCAATCGGCCGAATATATCCATCAACAATTTTGTTTTTCTTCAAAAGATCAATGCAAACTTTATTCAATTCCGCCTTCGAATAGGGCGGCTTCATCGCCACCGCTTTCTGCGAATTGATAAACCTCTTCAAGTGATCATCCAATCTGTAAATCCCCGCAACATCCTTTTTGCGTCCACCCACAGCCACCGGATAAGTCCTCATTCCCTCATAAACTGACCCTCCATAATGCAGCGCATGCGTCAAAACATGAATCTGCGCCTTGTCCCAGCTCACATACTTGCCGTCCATCCAAATGTATTTTGCTTTATTAATTGCCATTATTTTTTTGTTAAGATTTCGCGAATCGCGAATGATTTACAAACCCACACTTTCTCCCAACGACTGTACACGATAATTCTTTTTTAAAATTTTCAGAACCTTCTCAACACCCTTTCTATCATCCAACTTAAAACTCACCAAAAACTTGTACTCCCCCATTTTCTTCCGAGTAGGACGTGATTCAAGACGAGTCAAATCCACACTATTATCACTAAAAGGTTTCAAAACATTAAACAAAACACCCGCCATGTTTTTGCGAGGAGTTACGACAATATGCATTTCATCTTTCTCACGCTCAGGATAAACGTCCTGAGACGCCACAACTCCAAAAACAGTAACATTCCCCTTTTCGTCCTCAATCTTTTCACTCAAAACAGGAACCCCATAACGCTCACTTGCAAAAATCGAAGCAATCGCCGCAATCTTCCTGGATTTCTTTGCCCTTACCGCAGCCTCCGCCGTACTCCCAACATATTCAATCTCCACACCCTTCAAATTCTTTGCAATAAATCCCCTACATTGCGCAATAGCCTGAGGATGAGAAATTATTTTTTTAATCTTTTTAAAATCCTTCGCACGACCAACCAAAACATGATGCACTGGCAATCGAAACACACCCACAAGCTTCAACTTTGCTTCCAAAATCCCATCCCAACTCTGACGCACAGTCCCTTCTATACTATTTTCCAAAGGTACAATATAGACAGTAGATTTCGCACCGCCTTTAGCGCCGCCCTTCGCTCCACCCACATTCAAAACATCAAAAATCGTCGGCCGATATTCCGTCTTCACACCTGGGAAATACATTCTCGCACCTTGCGAAGCATAAGTCCCGTCTGGTCCCAATGTTACAACTTTTTTTACATCCATTTTTGCATTTCGTTAATAATTTTTTCACTCTCATCAAAAGCTTCATTCGAGAAGTCACCCAGGAATTTTTGCACATTAGAGAACCTCTTGCCAAGCATTTTTACATCTTTTTTATTAATCCCCTTTTCATACGAGGAAACTGTCTTCCCCAAAAACTTTATCAATTTTTTCGAATTTGGATTCTCAGAAATTATAGAACTATAAAGCATACCATCCTGCGAGAATATTCTGCCAATGATGTCCAATTCCAATCTGTAAACCGGCGTAGAAATACTGTGAGATTTTTCAGGATGAACTCCCAAAAACCGAATCATTTCACCCGCCAAAATCGTCTTCAAATGCGGAACAACCTGCACCACCGCCATCAATTTATCATGCTCATCGGGAGTCATTTCCACAACCTTCATCCCCACCATTTTGAAAACATCGGACACCCCCTTTATAGTTACTTTTCTACAATTCCCAGGACACAAAACCATCGTCAAACCCTCAAAATTTTTCTTCGTCGGCCCAAACAAAGGATGCATACCAATAACCTCAGCCTTTCCTTTGTTCATCACTGCAACCTGTTTCAACTTCAAAGAGCTCACATCCAGCACAATCTGACCTTTTCGCAAATCACCCACGTGAGACTTCATAATTTTGCCAGTCAAATGCAAAGGTACAGAAAAAATCACGATATCAGCCTGCTCAATCAATTCACTATTCGAAAGTTTCGTCCCCAAATCAGCAACCAAAACACGCGCACCAAGATTCCGAAAAAGCTTTGCGAATTGGCTACCAGTCTTGCCTTTTCCGCCTATTATTCCCACAACTTTTGTTGACAAATCCATCATGCTCAATTAATGTATTTCTGTAATATATCTAAAAGAATCATGCAAGAAGAAAAAGTAAAAGTCAAAGTCGCAGTTCTCAAAAAACCTCTCAACTGGTTGTATGACTTTGTATTTTATTTTTTTAAGCTCATTGGCTTGAGATGATTTTGGAGACACTTACAAACACCCACAATCTCATGCCAAACAAAGCATGAGTTTTTTATTTCTTAACCCTTAAAACATGTTAAAACAGGGTACACAAGGGGGACTAGCAGGCTTTAGAACAACAAAGACAACTCAGACTTGTCCCTATCGAAACTAAATTTACAAAAACATTAACCATAAACAATATGATTATCGTAATGGAAAAAGGAGCTCCACGCGAGCAAGCCGAACTCCTCATGTCACAATTAAAAGAACAAGGACTCGAACCAGTCCCATTATTCGGAGTTGAACGCACAGTCATCGCAGTTATCGGCGAAGAACGTGACCTAACGATCAGCCACCTCGAAGCAATGCCAGGAGTCGCAAAAGCAATGCGCGTTGTCCAACCATACAAACTTGTAAGCCGAGAAACCCAACCAGATTCTACAGTAGTAGAAATCAACGGCGTAAAAATCGGTAGCAAAGAAGTAGCAATGATCGCAGGACCATGTTCAGTTGAATCAGAAGAACAAATGGAAGCAGTCGCAGCACCTCTAGCAAAAGCAGGCATAAAACTACTCAGAGGAGGAGCCTTCAAACCTCGAACAGGCCCATACGCATTCCAAGGCTTGGGGGAAGAAGGTCTCAAAATCATGAGAAGAGTTGCCGACAAACATGACATGGGCGTAATCACAGAAGTTCTCGACACTCGAGATGTAGGGCTAGTTGCAAGCTACTCTGACGCTATGCAGATTGGAGCACGCAACATGCAGAATTTCACGCTACTGAAAGAAGTTGGAAAAAGTAAAAAACCAGTTATTTTGAAACGTGGACTATCTGCTACAGTCGAAGAATTATTGATGGCAGCAGAATACATCCTATCAGAAGGAAACCCCCACGTAATCCTATGTGAACGTGGAATCAGAACCTTCGAACAATACGTTCGAAATACTCTACCATTGGCAACAATCCCAAGAGTAAAAGAACTAAGTCACCTACCAATCATCATCGACCCAAGTCATGGAACAGGAAAACCTAGACTAATCCCGCCAATGGCAAAAGCATCCATAGCCGCAGGAGCAGATGGATTGATGATAGAGGTCCACGCAAAACCAGAAGAAGCACTTTCAGATGGATCACAAGCTCTCCTTCCTCCCCAATTCGCCCAACTAATGACCGAACTTAGACCATTAGCAGAAGTTATGGGAAGAACGATGAGATAAATAAATTAACCCCGGGGTCCAAAACCCCAACCTGGGAAAAATTCAACCCCGGGGTCACCCAAAAATGAAACAACCACAAATAAAACAAGGAATCTCCCTAGAAATCGCAAAACGACTCAAATCTCTGCGAGTAAATGGCCACAAACCAAATTTCGCAATAATTACAGATTCAAAAGTCAAAAAACTGTACGGCGGAAAACTTTTGTGGAATCTACGAAAAGCAGGCCTCAACGCCGAAATACTTTCATTTCCACACGGAGAGAAATCCAAAAATCTCCAAACAATCGAACGCCTAGCCAACGAAATGAGCAAAAAAGGATTTGATCGCGATTCGGTCATCATCGCGCTGGGCGGAGGAGTCGTCGGAGACATGGCAGGATTACTCGCATCTACATATATGCGTGGCATTCCGTATATCCAAGTTCCCACCACTCTCCTGTCAATGATCGACAGCTCAATAGGAGGGAAAACCGGAGTAAATCTCGCAGCAGGCAAAAACCTATTCGGAACATTCCAACAACCACTTCACACATTCATAGACCCAATCTACCTGAAGTCACTCCCTACAAAACAGATAAAAAACGGTCTAGCTGAAGCAATCAAACACGGAGTTATCAAAAGCAAACCACTCTTCAACTTCATAGATAACAACATAGAAAAAATTCTAAAACTCGACAAAAAAACATTAGAAAAACTCATAAAAGACGCAACCAAAATCAAAATCGCAATAGTCAAACAAGATGAAAAAGAAAAAAACATAAGACAAATTCTCAACTACGGCCACACATTCGGCCACGCATTAGAGAAACAATCCGACTACACTCTTCTCCACGGATTCGCTATATCTATAGGAATGGTCCTCGCAAACAGAAAGGCAGTCGAGCTCAAACTTCTCGATCCAAAAGACGCAGACAAGATCAAATTACTCCTGAAAAAAGCAGGATTGCCAGTCTACACAATGCACAAACCAACCACAAAAGACCTTTCAAAAGACAAGAAAAAACACGAAAACTACATAAACCTAATTCTTCCAACAAAAATTGGAGAAGTGAAAATTCACAAACTAAAAACCTCATAAAATCTCATAAAGCCTCCTCCTCGATGATCAACCTCGAAGGCTCTAAATCAATAGCGAATAGAGCCCAAATAATAAAATATATTTGCCAACTTCAAACAGGCAAAACAATCAACCTAACAAACTTGGGTAGTTGCGAAGACATAAAGATTCTCAAAAAAGGTCTCGAAATCCTCGCACTAAAATCGCAAAAAAAAACCGCGCACAAATCCAAAGTCAAAATAAATCTAGGCAACGCAGGAACTGCAGTTAGATTTCTCACAACCTTGGCATCTTCATCACAAGCAACGAAACACAAACACTTACACATAACAGGAAGCAAACGTATGCAGCAGCGCCCAATAGAGGCCCTCACAGACGTCCTGACCAAACTCGGAGCCCAAATCCAAACAAACAAAAAAGGATGTCCCCCACTCCAGATAACCCCCACTCCCCTCAAAGGCGGATCTTTCTCAATTCCAGGAAACATTTCCAGCCAATATCTGACATCACTACTCCTCGCAAGCCCACTAATGGAAAAAGGCCTCAAAATCCGAGTCCGCGAAGCATTGGTTTCAAAACCATACATAGAGATGACAATAGCATTAATGAAAAAATGCGGAGTAGAAGTCGAAGCAAGCCAAACATTCCGAACTCTCAAAGTTAAACCAAACCAAAAATATCGTCAACCACGAGCACCAAGAAACGGCGACCTAATAATAGAAGGTGACGCATCTTCAGCATCATACTTGGGAGAATATGCAGTTTTCCGATCAATGCTAGATCAAAAACCATACACAGTAGAAATAGCGAACCTCCCAATCAACTCAATCCAAGGAGATATCCGATTTCTCGAATACTTGGATCAAATGGGAGCAAAATTTTCATTTCGAAACAAAGTTCTCAAAATCACAGGACAACCAATTCTCAAATCTCTAGGAAAAATAGACATGAACGCAGAACCTGATTTGGTAATGACATTCGCAATCCTTTCAGCATTTGCTACACCAAAAGGCGAAAAAACACGTATAGTAAACATCGAAAACTTGAGAATAAAAGAATCAGACCGAATTTCAGCCCTGCAAAATGAACTCAGAAAACTCGGAGTCAAAGTCCGCACAGGAAAAGATTGGATCGAAATCACAAGCCGCGGCCCAATCACTCCAGCCACACACAAGCGCACTCCCCGTGCAAAAATCAAAACATACAAAGATCACAGAATCGCAATGGCATTCGGAG
>Ga0307989_1001970_pt1 | contig 10166 bp, 9 predicted proteins | sample EllFjometagen185_FD_203164 | JGI IMG/M metagenome (GOLD analysis project Ga0307989, IMG submission 203164) | Marine microbial communities from Ellis Fjord, Antarctic Ocean - #185 | ecosystem: Environmental > Aquatic > Marine > Unclassified | place: Southern Ocean | collected 2014-10-08 | reverse complement strand
TTAAATCTATTCCTTCAAGAGCATAAGTAAATTTATTAGCTTTTATAATATCATCAACAAAGCTACTTAAATCTATATTGGTTTTATTCAACTCAAGATTTCCAGACTCTAACTTTGCAATTAACAAAATACCATCAACTAAATTTTTTATATTATTTATACCTGATTGCATTATATTATATTCTTCTTTCTCTCCTTCTGTTTGTAATAAACCTAAAGCACCTTCCAGTTGACCAAGAGGGTTTCTAAGGTCGTGAACTAACGATTTAAAGAAAGTTTCGCGCTGTTCTAATAGGTGTTGTTTTTGATTAATTAATTCTTCTTTCTGTTTTTCTTTGAGTTTTTCGTAACTTTCAATCTGCCATAATTTTGGAATTAACTCATCTATTTCTTTAGATACTCCGACTGGTAAAACAAGGTTATCTGTTATTTGATTAGTAGAATCATGAATGACTTTTTGTTTAAAATAATAAAGAAGAATTTTAAAAAATAGTTTTTTATATTTTTTTTCATCAAGTAAATTATCAACTTCTTTTTGGAGAATATTTGTATTTATATTGCTACTATCTATACCAAACAACACAACATACGGATACTTACTTGATTTAGCATAAAATAAATAATCTATACCATTAATTTTTATACTATTATAAAGAGATCCAGAAGTTACGGACAAATCTAACAAATATCCAAATTTATTTTTAATTACATCTTCCTCTATCTTTTGAGTCAGGTTATTGCTGGATTGAACTACAAATCTAAATTTATTATCAAAAATGATAAATCTATAAGTTTTATCATCTATTAATTCTTCAAGAACCTCTCTAAGTTTTTCTACTTTTACTCCACTTGTAAGAATTCCTAAAAATTTATTTGTTTTATCAGTAATACCATATCCAAATGGTATAGCATAATTTCCAGTTAATATTCCTATATCAACAAATGAAAATTGCAATCTCCAAGGATCCATTGGACATTTAATTCTCCACTCCCTTCTTTTAGAATCCATATATATTGGATTTTTTAAAATTCCATCTTTAGCAGTTACAGTAGTATAACCTTCAGGATTTACAAAATCATAAATCATATCTGTGTGAAATTTCTTTTTGGTTTTATCTAATGCCTCTATATTCCTTTTTAATATACTAGCAATAGTTTGAGAGTCGTTGGTTCCAGCTAGCATAATTTGCTCAGCAATAAAACTCATTCTTTCTTCAAAGTAAGAAAAAATGCTATCTAATGTTAAAGTAATTTCTTTCATGTTTTAGATACAAAATTATTTAGAATAATAAGTATATTGGTTTTTTGCTTAATTTTTTTTGCATTTTTTTCAAATGCATAACTTATTATTTATAACACCCGTTTTTTAAAAGAGCAACAAACAGATTGGGGAAACAAAAACATTCTCCCTATTAACGACGTCTTCACAACTGGCAGCACTCTAAATAAATGTGTAAAAACTTTAATAGAAAATAAAATTGAAAATGTTCATTGTTTAACTTTGGCCGAAACGAAGAATAAATGAATTACAATTCAATACCAAGTTTTTTCAATATAGCAAATTCACAAGGGAAAATTCATTATTATTAACCGCAACCATAATCAAGAAGACGTTTATTTAAATTAGACATAATGAAAAATAAAAAGATTACTAACTTTAAAAATATTAAATACAAAAAGACGAAAATCAATGTATAAATATGAAACTTAGAAACAACGTTTTATTCACAGAAAAACATAAGGAATGGACTACAAACCTATTCCTGCATAGAATAAATGATTAAACAGGTAACACCAACCTAAATTCACTACCTTTCTCTACTTCGCTCTCAATCTCCAATCTTCCTCCATGTAACTCAATAAACTTCTTAACAGTCGGTAAACCAATTCCAGTACTTGATTTTTTCTTTTTACCTTCTTCGGTTTGACCAAATTCTTCAAGGATTTTTGGAATGTCTTCTTTTTTGATTCCCTCACCAGTGTCTTTTACATTTATTATAACTTCTTTGTTTTTTTCATCTTTGCTTATAATAATTTTAACACAACCTTTCTTTGTAAATTTTCTTGCATTAGAAAGAAGATTTGCAATACATCGTTCAAGGATTTGCTCATCTGCTAAAACTGAGATGTATTTATTGCCTATCATTTCTTTTGTTAAATCTATTCCTTCAAGAGCATAAGTAAATTTATTAGCTTTTATAATATCATCAACAAAGCTACTTAAATCTATATTGGTTTTATTCAACTCAAGATTTCCAGACTCTAACTTTGCAATTAACAATACACCGTCAACTAAATTTCTTATATTATCTATACCTACTTGCATCATTTGATATTCTTCTCCTTCTACTTTTCCCTCTGCTTGCAAAAGACCTAAAGCACATTCTACTTGACCAAGAGGATTTCTAAGATCGTGGACTAGGGATTTAAAGAATGTTTCGCGTTGTGCCATTAAATGTTGTTTCTCAGTCAAAACCTTTTTATCAACTTCTCGATCAATTTTCATGTCTGTAAAGTTTTCCATTTGTTCAAGCTCTAAAAAGAAATCATTTACACTAGCATTAAATTCTTTTGGAATTTTAAAACCTTCTTCATTAGAACGAGATTTTTTATCAATTATCGGATTCACTATTTTATGTTGAAATAAATATAATAATGAAAGAAGGAACATTTCTTTATACCTACTTTCTTTATTTAGTTGTAAAATTTTTACCTCTAAGTCCTTTGAATTAAATATATCTCTTTTTTCAACACCTGCCAATACAACAAAAGGATACTCTTTTGTCTTGCTATAAAAAATATATTCAGTTCCCCTTATGTTTAGCCCCTCTTTTAATAATCCATTATTTTTTAGATCTTTTAAATAAGATAATTCTTCTTTTATATAATCAATATCGTGTTCTTTTAATTCTTCTCCCTCCGAAGACATTATATAATTTAAATTATTATCTAATATTATATATTTGTAATAATCTTGCCCCTCTAAATTTTCATTTATTCTTTCTTTTAATTTCTCTATACTTACGCCAATACTAATAATTCCAAGTAATTTATTATCTTTATTCGTTACACCAAAACCAAATGGAATAATAGGCTGATTACTATTAACACCTGTAGCAATATTAGATAATTGTCCCTTCCATGGAGTTTTTTTTGCAGTTTTAAACCATTTTCTTATCTTGTCATCTAGTTTGGGAGGATTTGGATTAATTCCTTTTGAATTTACAATTACATATCCTTCTGGATTAGTAAAATCAAAATTCTTATATGTAAATATTCTCTGCTTAGTTTCATCCATATTTTCTCTAGCATTAGACAATATCCCATCTATAATTTCAGGCTTGTTAGAATCCGCAATCATTATCTGATTAGCAATAAATTGCATGAAGTTTTCAATATGTGAAAAAGTAGATTCTAGCACAAATGATATGTTACGCATTTTAATTTAGTTGCTATTGTTTGTATTTTTGATATAATACCTAAATGTTTATGAACTTTTTTTATAATACATTTTAATTCTTAAACAAAAAATCATCTATGTCAAAAGGTTATGCAGAATTTATTTACAAAATAAAAGAATCTAAAGAATTTAATTATTCTTTTGTGGCAAATGATTTAATGCAACAATATGATTGTTATTATAAAGAAAATAAGAATAAAACATCTATATATGATAGCAGATTCAAAAAATACCTAATGCCTCTTCGATGCAAAAAGCTTATAAAAAATACTATTATTCAAAATATTAAGAAGAAGATTAAAGAATCAGATAATAAAAAAATAATTGATTTTTCTATTTTAGATTTTGGCTGTGGAAATGGGGTTTTATATCAAGAATGCTTAAAAGAAGTAAACAATAAACAATTTAAAAAGAAAATAAATTTCCGAATCACTTGCTTTGATATCTCTATAGAAGCTATAAAATCTTATGCTAAAAAACTTGAAAAAGATAATTTTGTTAAAATTAATAAAAAAAGAGAAGAAAAAACTCCTTACTGTGTGCACGAATTTCACAAAAATAATTGTCATATAAACTTTGTATACGGCAATGTCTCAAATTCAATTGAAGAGCTTGGTAAAGTATTATTAGGATTTGATACTGTGCTTGTAATATATGGAGTAATAAATCATATACCTTGTAGAAAAAATAGACAAAATTTAACAAAGTTTTTTTCAGATATATCAAGACAGTGTTTACTTATGACCATAGCTGGTTCTGGTTCCTATAAAAATGAAGTTAAAAGCTACAACACTCTAAGAAAAAATAAAGTTATTTACAAAATGGCTGTAGAAGATGGGGATATTTATTATCCAAGAATAAAAAATGATCAAAAATTGGTTGAAAATTACTATCATATATATTCCCCTAAAGAAATGTTACAAGACTTAAAAGTAAAATTAGACAATATAAATAACAAAAAAATAACAACAAGTATTGTTAATATTAAATCCAATGCTGAACTATCAACTAGTTATCTTAAGAATAAATTAGACTCATTTTTTATTTTTTGTCTTAATTTCTTACCTTACTTTATAAGAAACAGATTCAACAGATATTTTTATCTTAAAATTGATAAGAAATAAAAAACCCTTGAAACATAAGACTTAAATCAATTAAAATTTTCTGATTCTTAACTGGTGCCGCAAAGAGGAATCGAACCCCTAACCTACTGATTACAAATCAGTTGCTCTACCAATTGAGCTATTGCGGCGTGTGAATTGTTTTAGAAAATAAACAATAGCCACATTTTATAGAACATAAACAAAAAAGCAATATTATTTATTAAATTTATTCATCAATAATCTTATCTGTCTTAAACAACTCTCTTTTATTCTCACCAGAAAGAACTTGTTTAATCACGAGAAATTTTACAATTTGGTTTGTATGATTCACAAAAGAATGTGGAGTATTTTCCACTTCTATCAAATCACCAGCTTGAACAATTTTTTCAATAATTTTATTCTTCTCTTTCCATTTAGCGGTCAACTCTCCTTGAATAATAAAAATTGTTTCAAAAATTTTTTCATGATAATGCCAAACTTGAGTTGTGTTAGGATGTTGTTCGTTATAATGTATTTCATATTCATCACGAAGATAATAATTAATTTCTAATCCATCTGGTCTATTTTTATGTATTGATTCTTTTTTACAAATAATTTTCATATTTCATTTTCCTTCTAATTCAATTTTCAATTCTTTTATAAATTGCTTTACAAAAACCATTCTTCTTTTTACGATTTTTTTAGCTGTGGTAGTGTGTATTTCACTTTCTACTTTTAGTACTCTTTTAAAATAATAATCTAAAGTGTATTGTGAACCATCTAATTCTCTATTTTTGCACCAAGGGTCTTCTAAATCATAAAAAGCTCTTCCCATAAATCCTGCTGATGCAAACATTCTCATAATAATAATTGCTCCAGTAATTTCTAAATTATCAGCATCTTGTATTATTTTAGCTTCAATGGTTTCTAATCTTCCTTTAAAGCTGTGCATACGAATAGCATACTCTACATGTTTGATTTTTTCCTTGGGATATTCAGGAACAGTATTTAAGATTTTCACTACTTCATCAGCGCTTTTTTGAGCATGAATATTTCTTGGAAAACCAATAACATCATGAAATATTGCTGCTGGAATTATTATTTCCAAATCACATTTTTCTTTTTTTGCTATTAATTCAGCATTGGTTAAAACTCTTAGAGAATGACTAAAATCATGGCTTGGGTCTTTATTGGAAATTTTGTTTTTAGCAATATGTAATAGTTTTTCTTTTAATGATTTTTTCATAGTTATTTATTTCTCAAATCTTCCAAAAATCCATCAATACCTTTTTGAGAAATAACAGAACTAACTTCTGATCTTTGAGTTGTAATAAAGCTCACGCCTTCAACTATTATATCAGTTAGTAATAATTTTTCATTTTTGTAAACCATTCTAAAATCAACTCTAGCTGTTTGACCTTCTTTATCATATTTACTTTGAACAAAAAATATATTTTCATTTTGGTTTACAGCACCTAAGACTTTAAAATTATCATTATTACACATTTTGAATTTTGGTATATAATGTGATAATAAATAATCAGTATATGATTTTATAAAATCTGTTTTTTGTTCTTCAGTAGCTCTACGCCAATACTTACCCATTACAAATCTTGCTATCCATTGAGTATCTGTAACTTTCATTATTAATTTAGAAAGTTCTTCGGTTTTACCCTTTTCAGATAACAACTCATCAGAAGATATTTTAAAAGATTCTTCAGCAATATATTTAATAATGTCTTGAGATTCTTGATTTAAATCCTGTGCTTTTGCATTGTTTGGTAAAATTAGAAACAATATAAGTAAAGTAATTAGTATTTTTTTCATAAGCATTTCCTTTATTTGTTGTCATTGCGAGTTTTTGAAGAAAGCGCGGCAATCTATTTTTTAACCTTCTTAACCTTATTCTCCCTAAATTGTAAATAAGCATCTCTTGCCATTACATAAGGATCAAAAGATGATTTAATTAAAGGAGAAAAATTTTCATAAATATAATCAGATCTCTCTAAAATAAAAAGTGCGTTTCTGGCTATTCTTTGATCTGAATTCAATAAAGAGCCTCCACTTTTTCCAATATCAGCAACATTAAATGAAAGAGGATCTAATGCTCTATCGGTTGCTAAACCAAAACTATCTCGTAAATTACTTGGTCCAAAAAATGGAAGAACTAAATAACTACCAGTTCCTACACCATATTTACCAAGAGTTTGTCCAAAGTCTCTTTTTTCAGGATTTATACCAATTTTTTTTGCTGGATCAAACAAACCCAAAACACCAACAGTTGAATTCAAAACAAAAGATCCAACAGTTTTTGCAGAGTTTTTTCCATCCAACTGTAATACTGAATTAAACAAAACCATTGGAGAATTTAAATTTCTCAAAAAATTTCTTACCGAAGTACGAACTCTTTTATTGCTAACTTTTCTATAACCTTTTGCAGTTGGTTCTAAAATATATTGATTGAGTTTTAAGTTGAAAGTAAAAATTTTTCTGTTCATTTTTTCCAAAGGGTCAGAGATTTCTTTTTCTTCTACGTCATCAAGATCGTCATATAAGTCATAATTATAATAATTGGTTGCAGCAAAAGAATAGTTAGAAAAAAGACTTACACATAGAAAAACAAGAAAAAACCTTAATGAATTTTTAGGAAAATTATTAAACACTTTTTAAATTAAAATTATTTAAATTTTTTGTAATCTTCTCTAACTTTATCCGTTGTTTTATCTTTTATATTTTTGAGAAGAGTTTTTGCGGGAGCATTTTTAGGAAAATCTTTTACTAACTTTTCTAAAATAACCTGTGCTTCAAGATCCATGTCTCGTAAAACAAGACAATAAGCAAGCTGATAAGAAGCTTTATGATACTCTGGCCAAAATTTGGTCATAATTGTAAATCTACAGGTAGCATCCCATAAGTTCCCTTTTTTCAAATGGAGCAAACCAACATTATAATTGGTATTTGGCAAATTTCTAAATTTTTGTACAAGAATATCTCGTTTATTAAGAATTATTTTTTTGATAGAATGTGTACAAAAATAAAGTAATTTTTCTTTTGCTTTCAATAATTTATTTTTTAATGCAAAAGCTTGTGCTTTAGATTTATTTTTTAATGGCATATCTGACATAATTTTTTTAGAACACTAGTAATATAAATATATATCTTTTAAAATAAAAACAAGAAAAAACAAGAAAAAATAAGAAAAATACAAAATGCTTAAAATATCTGTTTTAGGATTAAATCAAAAATCCATTAGTTTTATTACAAAAATCAAGAATCTTGGAATTGAAGAAATTTTCGGATATGATTTTGATACTGATTTGCTTAAGCAAGCAATAGAAAAGAAATTAATTAACAATTCAAGGTTTGACAGTCTTGAAGATGTTGTACGAAACAAAGATATTATTATAATAGCAGTCCCTATAAAAAAATATGAATTTATTCTTGGTAAAATTTTACCTTTCATAGGTCAAGAAACCGTTATCACTGATTTGAATACTGCAAAAAAAGAAATTTTTTATAAAACAGCTAAAAGTTTAGCACATAAACAAATAAATTTTATACCTTCCACTCCTTTATTTAATTTGGAAAACAATAAAGAAAACATTTTTCAAAACAATAAAGTTTTAATTACAATTGATTTAAGATCCAAATTGAATTTAGTAAACAAATTAGCACAATTTTGGAAATCTTTAGGAATGGATGCGGAAAATATTAATGTTGATGATCATGATATAATTTGTAGTAATGTTTTACATTTACCATTTATCTTCAGTTGTATTTATAATAAATATTTAGAAAACAATCATGATAAAGGCAATAAAATATATTTATCAAGTTTAATTACAAAAGAAATTGAACAAGACATTGTTCTGAATAAAGATAATATAATATCTTCAATGTCAGAAGCTATAGATGGTTTAAACATTCTATTAAAAAATATAAATTATAATAAACTAGAGCCAGTTTTAAAAGATATTGAAGAAACAATAAAAAAAGAAAAAGAAATCGCAGAAATTTTTAATTTAGATGTTAAAGATGATAACAAGATTTTGAATATTTTTAAAAGCGTAAATGAAAAAGATTATTTAAAAGCGCTTTTATACATAGTGCTTTTTCAGTATATTGATAAGTTTTATTACTCATATATTAATTCTGACTTTTTAGAATTGTTTGTTTTAAAACTTGGAAAAAATCATGAAAAAGTACTAGAAAAAAATAAAAGCGAAATCATGAATTTTTTAGAATATTTTTTAAATGAAATCAGTAAATTTAAAAATATCATAAAAACAACTAAAGAAATCAATCTACCAGAAGAAATAAAAGTATTTTTGAATTTATGAAATCTATTAATTTAGGAAAATTTCAAATCATTCCCATAATGCTAGCTCCAATGGCCGGAGTAACTGATGTGCCCTTTAGAAATATTGTCAAAAGTTTTGGCGGTGTTGGCCTAATGTTTAGTGAAATGATTGCTTCAAGAGCTATTTTGCAAAACAAAGAGAAGTCACTAAAAAAATGTCAAAAACAAAAATTCGATATCAACGCAGTTCAAATAGCAGGCAATAATCCAAAGTACATGGCTGAAGCTGCAAAGTTAAATCAAGAACTTGGAGCTGATATAATCGATATTAACTTTGGTTGTCCTGTCAAAAAAGTAGTAAAAGGTTTTGCGGGTTCTGCAATTATGAAAGATCCAAAATTAGCAAGGGAAATTATTCAAGCAGTTGTTCAAGCAGTAAAAGTTCCAGTAACAGTTAAGATGAGAATGGGCTGGGATTTTAATAATTTAAATGCACCAGAAATTGCAAAAATAGCAGAAGAGGAGGGGGCTCAAATGATCACTATTCATGGACGTACAAGATCTCAGCTTTATTCAGGAAAAGCAAATTGGGAATTTATTGCAACAGTAAAAGATAAAGTAAAAATTCCAGTTATAGCAAACGGAGATATTAAAATCCCACTAGATGCAAAAGAGTGTTTGAAGCAGAGTAAAGCAGATGGTATAATGATTGGCAGGGGTATTTATGGTAAACCATGGTTATTAAATCAAATTAATGAATTTTTAACTACAGGAAAAATAATAGATTCACCAACAATAAAAGAGCAAAAACAAATTGTTCTTAAACATTTTAATGATATGATAGAACATTACGGTGAGCAAGTAGCTGTACCTTTAGCAAGAAAACATATTGGTTGGTATAGTGCAGGTTTACATGGCTCAACAGAATTTAGGAATAAGATTAATAGAATGAAGGATGTGGAAGAGATAAAAGATGAGATTGAAGGTTTTTTCTAGTGTTATTGCGAGGAGCGAAGCGACGCGGAAATATTGTCATTGCGAGCATTTCTTAGAAATGCGTGGCAACCCCATGCAACACACTGTGTCATTGCGAGCGAAGCGAAGCAATCTCCCTTTGTGTCATTGCGAGGAGCGAAGCGACGCGGCAATCTAGATCACCACGAAATGCTATTCGCATTTCTCGTGATGACCTGCTGCTGTCATTGCGAGGAGCGAAGCGACGCGGCAATCTAGATCACCACGAAATGCTATTCGCATTTCTCGTGATGACCTGCTGCTGTCATTGCGAGGAGCGAAGCGACGCGGCAATCTAGATCACCACGAA
>Ga0307989_1001969_pt1 | contig 10168 bp, 10 predicted proteins | sample EllFjometagen185_FD_203164 | JGI IMG/M metagenome (GOLD analysis project Ga0307989, IMG submission 203164) | Marine microbial communities from Ellis Fjord, Antarctic Ocean - #185 | ecosystem: Environmental > Aquatic > Marine > Unclassified | place: Southern Ocean | collected 2014-10-08 | reverse complement strand
AATGTTCCTTGTCATTATTAAGTCTTTGAATGCAATCATTAAGTGAATCTCCCCTGTCTAACATTCTCTGTTTTCTAATTGATTCATCTGTAGTTAATATAACAAACATATGACCTTTACTGTTATCGTAAATGTTATTAGCTCCAATAGGGTCAACTATTAATACATTATTTTCCTTATTCTTCTTAGGTGTTCCATAATAATTATCATTGTAAATAACTGTTTCAAAAAATTCATTATTTTGTTTTTTTTTCAAAAATTCATCAACTGTCAAAAAATTATAATCAATTCCAGTTACTTCACCATCTCTTTGTTCTCTTGTAGTAGATGTCACTAACTTTTCAAACCCATAGTTTTTGATCAATAATTTAGCAATTTCCGTTTTTCCGCTTGCGCTTGCTCCAACTAGGATTAACATTGACATTCACCATACTTTCATATTTTTATTAATTTGGTACGAAATTTTCTTATTTAATTTTATCATTAATTGATATAAAAGGTAAGGACATAATAAGTTTAAAAACACATTTATACTGGTATTTTTCAACAATTGAACATCATAAAAAATTATTTAGAGTTTATCCTTATATATAAAAAACACCACTATACAAATGTATAGTGGTGTTTCTTTCCTTTGAGAGGAAATGTTTATTTATTTGTTAAGTATTCATCAATACCAATTGCAGCATTATGACCATTAGCAACAGCTGTAATAACATCTGGTCCACTAATAATGTCTCCTCCTGCGAATAACCAATCAACACCTTTTACTTGACCGTTTGCTTCTACTTCTAATTTACCACGGTTAATGTTAACTTTAGTTTCATAATCACCTAGATAATCATATCCTGGAGATTGTCCAATCGCCATAAAGATTTGAGTTCCTTCAAGTAATACTTCATCTCCAACATATGCTGGACTAAATTTACCTTCAGCATCAAAGATTGACTCAACTTTTTTAATAGTAAGACCTTTGATTTTACCGTCTTTAATAACAATTTCTTGAGGTCCATGAGCGAAACTATAATGAAGACCTTCTTCTTTACCTTCGATAACTTCTTCAACATCTGCAGGTAACATATCTTCTGACTCTAATGCTGTCATTGTTATGTTAGTTTTTCCATATTTCTCGAATTGTAGTCTAAGTACTGTTCTTGAAACGTCAAACGCAACATTCCCACCACCGATAATGATTACATTTTCATGTATATCAATTTTATCAGTTAATCCACGAGAGTAATCACGAGCAGCTGGTAAAAAGTCCATTGCCGCAATTACATTTTCATGATCATGTCCAGGCATTGGTATTTTTCTACCATTAAAGAATCCTGTTCCAGTGAATACTGCATCATATTCTTTTTCAAACTTAACAAGCATTGCTGCATCTACCTTAGTATTAACTTTAATGTTAACTCCAATTTTCTCAATAAACTTAATGTCTTGATCAATTGCTTCATCAGGTAATCTATATTTAGCTATACCATAACGCATAACTCCACCAGCAAGTGATTTTTGTTCAAATACGTCTACAGAATAACCAATAGTTTTAAGATAATAAGCAGCTGCCAGTCCAGCAGGACCAGAACCTATTACTGCTACTTTTCCACCAACTTCAGCTGATACTTGTTCCATTACTACTTTTTCATAGATATCCTTAGGTGCATTATCTACAATGTAACGTTTCAGCCATCTGATTGCGATTGCTTCTCCACGTTGTGTTAATGAACAAGCTGTTTCACATAAATGAGTACAGATTCTTCCACAAACACCTGGTAATGGATTTGTTTTGTAAATTTGTTCAATAGCATCTTCAAAATCTTCTTCCCATATTGCTCTGATGTATTCAGGGATATTCATATTAGCTGGACAAGTTTTAGAACAAATTCCACATTCAACACAACGTGCTGCTTCATGGATTGCCATCTCTTTTGAATAACCTTTAACGATTTCTAAGAAGTTATCTTTTCTTTCACTATCATGTAAGTGAGTCATTGGAACTCTTTTAAGTTCTATTAAATCACTGTGTTCATCTTTTTGGTAACCCATACGGGCTTCTTTACCTAAGAATTTCTCAGTAGGCATTAAATAGTAATCATTACCTTCTGGAGAGTTAAATAAGTACTCTTTAGACATACTTAAACTTCCAGTAGTACATATATCAACACATAATGCACAGAAACAACATCTACCATAATCGATAGTTGGGCGTTTAGCAAAGTTCCCGTCTGTTTCTTCTATTTCACATCTGTCAACCATAATAATGGCTTCAGTAGGACAGATGTCTGCACAAGTTGTACAACCAATACATTTTTCCCAGTCATTAACATGGAATCCACGGTAGTTGTCAGCTGCTTCTCTTGGGTTTTCAAATATATCTTCCATTGGCAAAGATAATGGTTTTATAAATAAATATTTAAGTAATCTTAATGGTCTAAAAGCGCTAAAATGTTTTTTCATATTCTCACCTATCTATCAATTTCCGGAGAGCAAACACCCATAGTATCAAACCATAGTGCTGCATCATCCATTCTTTGTCCTGGTAAATATTTCTCTACACCAAGTAACCCTTGAGGGAATGAAGCTCCACGAACCGCAATACGGTAAGGTTTAGTTCCACCATCAGAAACTATAAAGTATCCAAACTCACCTCTTGAAGATTCTACTGCTGAATAAACTTGTCCTTTTGGTACTTTCCAACGTAACCCGTTACCTTCTAATTTAGTTCTAACAGGTCCCTCAGGCATTTTTGCTAAACATTGTTTAATAATTCCTATACATTGAACTACTTCTTGTAATTTAATATCAACTCTACAAGTAGCATCACTGTAATCTGAAGTTGGTACATGGAAATCAATTTCAGAGTATCTTGCATAAGGTGTAACTTTTCTTAAATCATAAGGTTTATTAACTGATGAACGCATACCTACACCAGTAACACCTAACTCCCAAACAACACTTTCAGGAAGCATTATGTGGTGATCAAGTCTTTTTTTGATTGTAGGATTATCAATCCCAAGATCTCTATGTTCAGTATAGCGAGAAGCTAAATCATCTAAGAAATCTACGATATCTTTTTCAATTCCTTTTGGAAAGTCTTTTCTTACTCCACCAGGAACGATATATTGATGATAAATTCTGTGTCCAGTAATTTTTTCAAAAATATCCAAAATAGTATTACGGTCTGCTTGAGCATGATACATCATTGTATAATGCCCAGTTGGTCCACCAATACCACCATAAGCCATTAAATGGATTGATATTCTAGCTAATTCCAAGATTATCATTCTAATATAATGTGCTCTTTCAGGTACTTCCATACCTGTTAGTGTTTCAATACCCATAGCGAATACCATTTCATTGATATCAGGTTCAACAACACAAATTCTTGGGATTAAAGCTAAATTATTAACCCAAGTTCTGTTTTCCATTCCTTTTTCAAATCCACGGTGTAACATACCTGGTAATAGGTATGATTTTACGATAATATCACCTTCGACATACATATGAACACTTGTGTTCCCATGCATACCAGGATGCTGAGGCCCTAAGAATAGTTTGATTTCTCTCATTATTTCTCATCCTCCTTAGTATTAAAGTCTGTAGTGTACTCTCTTTTAGAGTATTTCTTATCTGAATAAGCTTTAGCATCAAAATCTTTTCTTAAAGGAGGCATATCATCCCAACCTTCTAAGAATAATTGTTGCAGAGCTTCAGGATTCCCTTCAAACTCCACTCCGAAGAACTCATGAACATCACGCTCATAATATTTAGCTCCTGGATAAACTGAAGTTATCGTTGGGAATTTTGCATTATCTCTATCAATTCTTGTTCTTACTTGAACCCAAATTGGATTATCCCAGTTAAAGATAATATAAACTAACTGATATTCTCCATCGTCGATCCAGTCAATATTTGTTAAAATACTTAACTGTCTCCAACCTTGAGATTTCAAATAAGCTAATACTGAATGTACATCACCATTAGTAACATCAACAGCTATTTGAGTATCTCTAACAACGTCAGCATTTATGATTTTGTATCTTGCTTTTAAATCTTTTACAAGTTCAATATTACTCATGGAATTCATCATGAACAAATACCTCCCCTACTGCAGCAATTTGATTAGCTCTATACCATTCGTGATTATCACGGTATCTCTTCCAACCTGTAGCTTTTCCGTCTTTAATTAAATTCATTAGATCAACAAACCCATTCATTACTGATTCAGGATTTGGCATACATCCACCAACGTATACATCTACTGGTAAATAATCGTCTAATCTGTTTAATACAGCATGAGAATCATGATAGATTCCTCCATTTAGAACACAAGGTCCAAATGCTGCGATATATTTCGGTTCACTCATTTGCTCGTAAGAGTAAATAAGTCTTCTTAAAGTTTTTAATGATAAATATCCTGTAATTAACAGCACATCCGCTTGTCTTGGTGTCGCCATTGGACCCATTCCAAGTCTTTCCATATCATATACAGTAGTCATTGCTTGAGGTAACTCAATCGCACAACAACCAGTACAATACATAAGCATCCAAATTGATTGTCTTCTAAAGTAATCACCCAACTCAGTCCAAGTACCACGTTGTTCAGCAGTTTCTTGAGTGGGGAATGCATTTTTTATTCTAATTTCTTCCATCAGCTACCTCCATAGTACCCACACTGCTTGAAGAACAGCTAAAGGTAAGATCCATTTGTAGAAAAACACTACAACTTGGTCAATTTTGAAACGTCCATTTAAATAAGAATACAAGTTCGCAGCTGTATACACTAGGAAATACTTAATTAAGTATCCTACTATTGTAGTAGCTCCACCTAGGAATAAATGTACAAATAATGAAACTTCAATAAAATGTGAAATCTCCATCATTATGAACAATAACCCTAAATGTTTCCCACCGTACTCAACCATTGGTCCAGATGCTAACTCCGCAGGAGCTATAAATGTTTCAAATGGTTTTTTACCTAACATCCCAAGTAATGATATAGATGCAACAACAAACCCTAAAGGCATTGTCCACATAAACCATCCATTTTGACCTTGATAAGCCATAATTTCAACTAAACTACTTGTTCCAGTAACTTTGATAATCGTCATAACAATTACTAAGAATGGAACTTCATATGCGAACATTTGTGTTAATGCTCTCATTACACCAATAGATGCTAGTGGGTTACCTGAACCACTTGCACTCATTGCCATACCTAACATACCAACTGCTAATAGATAAACGAAGATAAAGAAATTATCTAGTCCACTAAACGCTGCTATATTAGAAGTTATCGGCATAAACATTGCTGTAGCTATAATTCCACCAACAGCCATTATTACACCAAAATCAAATATCCAACCGTGAGTAACTCCACGTTTACTTAATCCTTTGAAAATATCTAAGAATTCCTGGTACCAAGGAGGCCCATATCTCTTTTGAACTCTAGCAACTACTTTACGGTTAATACCCGCAACAGAAGATTGCAATGTAAACCCAAACAGAGCGATTCCTAGTCCAGCTAATATACCTAAAATCATATGATATCACCCCAAACAATAAATAGTAATATAGCTACAATCCAGAACACAGTAACTTCAGGTTTATTTGTAAAGAAGAAATATCTAACAAATGCTCCCAGTTCTTCTACTTTTATTCTAATTGAGTCATATATTTTGTTAACAAATGGTTCTTTTCTATAAAGTCTTTCAAGTGGTGCGTAGAAATCTGCTGAATAATGTAATAATTCTTCAGTATAGATAAACTCTCCACCTGTATAAGTATCCATCAACCCTACTTTTCTTGATTTCGGGAAAATCATAAACAATATAAATACTACTAATACACCAGTACCGAATACCGCAGCTACTAGAGCTGGATCTAATGTACCGTTGAATCCAATAATTTGGAATCCAGAAGTCATTAACGTTTGGAATCCTAATTCAGTCATGATGTTATTAATCATTGGTAAGAATAATGTTGGGAATACACCTGCCACTACACTTAACAAAGTTAAGATAATCATTGGTATAAGCATTAATAATGGAGCTTCCTTAACGTCTTTATACTTAGGAAGTTTTTGTCCTAAGAACAAAGCTGCAAGCGGTCTAAACACATATAGGAATGAACCGATACTACCAATAAATGCTGCTGTTGCTAAGAATACTAAATTATTTTGAATTAAAGCTTGGAAGATTAACCATTTAGAGATAAATCCACCCATTGGAGGAATACCCGCCATTGAGATAATTGCCGCTAAGTAAACTACATAAGTAATTGGCATATGGTGAATCATTCCACCTAATTCAGATATCTTAGATGTTTTAGTTCTATAAGTTACAACCCCAATAGCTAAAAATGCAGCTGTTGAAGCTAAAGCATGAGCGAATATGTGGAAGAATCCACCTGTAATTGCAACTGAGTTTCCAATTGTAAATGCTAATAAGATATAACCACCGTTAGCAGCTGATGAATAAGCTAATAATTTCTTAGCATCATCTTGTCTAATAGCCATCATCGTACCAACTATAATTGTAACTGCAGCGATAACACCAACAATATAATTTTGAACTGGTAAACCAACTGCTTCAAACATTGCACTCGCTGGACTGATTTTAATCATTGCAAGTACAGCGATAAATGCACCCATTTTTTCTATCCCACCACTGAATACAGCAGACACGGGATCAGGAGCATTACCTAATACTTTAGGTAACCAAACCATAAATGGATAAGCACCTAGTTTTGCAAATGAAGCTACTAATAATAATCCATATACAATTAATGCTGCAGTGCCAGTTAATCCAGCTAACACTGTATCAATATCTGTAGTTCCGAATCCAACAGCCATAAAGATAATTGCATAAAGCATCGCAAATGATCCTACAGTTGAAAATACGAAATATGTAATTGAAGCCTTAGTTCCTTTACCCATAGGGATTAAGAACATAGACGTCCATACAACTAATTCAAAGAACACAAATAGTGTTATGAAGTTACTTGCATAGAATACTCCAACAACACCGGCTAAAGTCATTAGATATAATAAGTTAAATGCATTCGGATACTTGTATCTTTCTGCAAAGAAAGGATTGAAGAAAGAAACCATGAAGAATACAAAACTTACAAGTACTGCGAAGAATGTTCCCAGAGCAGTAACTTTAAACATAACGAAGTTTGGTATTAACTCAACTGTTTGATCAATTGAATTACCGAAACCATAATAAGCTAATAAACTGAAGACAGCTCCACTTACTAATATAGTTACAGCACTACCAACTCTTTTGTTAATCATACTTAATAAGTAAGCAACTACTCCACCAAGAAGGGTTGCTAATACTACTAATTCTAAATTTAACATTAGAAGCTACCTCCTTGAATTATCATAATCATTTCATCTTTAATAGGAGCAACTAAATCCATCATAGGTTGATAATAAACACCTAAGACAATTAACACTACTGCTACTGATAAAACTGAAACAGTCATTAATACGTTTTTAATTTGAACATTACTTTCCCCATACCATAATTTCATAAGTAGTTTAATGAAATAAACACCTTCAATTAAACTAACTACTAATATGATAATAGGAGTAATAAGGTCATAACTTCCAAAGATTCCAAGTAGAACATTTAATTTTACAACAAATCCGAAGAATAAAGGTAATCCAGTAACGCTTAATGCTGCTACTGTAAATCCAATCCCTAATAATTTGTTATTCTTAAACGCACCTCTAAGTTCTTCTACTTCATCACCAGCCGCTTCAGCAAGTGATGCACCAATTGTAAATAGTACAAACTTACTTAAAACATTCGCAATGATTAATAGAACACCTTGCATTAGAAGTCCATGAGTAAATAGATAAACTACTAACCCAGCTTGTCCAATAGAAGAGAACAATAAGATTTCTCTAATTCTAGTAGATTTAAATGCTGCTACTTCACCAGCTATAATAGTTGCTATCAAGATAATAGTTATAAGCATATCTGCATTAGAGATAACCATTACAGTAGTAAGTAATCTACCAAACACTAATAATATAGTTCCAGCAATAACACTTGAGACTAATGTTCCAGATAAAGGCTTAGCTTTTTCTAGAACTCCTTTAACCCAAGAGTTAAATGGTAATAACTTAGCTTCAACACCAAGACCAATAAACATCAACATAAACGGTAGTAATAATGTAGTAGGAGTAGCTCCTATTGTATATATTCTACTGATTACATCACTCATATTTAAAGTTCCAATCATTGAGTAAAGAATTACTAAACCAAGTAAATATAATCCACTACCAACAGTTCCTTGAACTAAGTAATTGAATGAACTTACAGGTTTTTTATTTTCTGTAGTTAACAAGTAAGCACTTATTCCTGTGATTTCAAGGAATACAAACAAGTTAAACAAGTCATTAGTAAGTAATAGACCGTTGATACCAGCTAATAATACAATTAACACTGTTGCTAACTTTTTACTAGCTTTTAAATTTATCATTACAGTTAAGAAGAACAATCCATTAAGTAACCATAAGCCAATCAATGCATATTGATCTACTAATAAGTTAATTCCGAACGGGCCAAATCCACCGATTGAATACATTCCTTTTTCTAAGAAGAATGAGAATACAAAGTTAAATGCTGCTACTAAAGCTAACAGATAAAATGCATATTTCTTATTTAGAATAGAGACAAAGGCAAACAGTAATGGTATTGCGATTAATAATACAGCCATTCTACTCTACCCCCATTTCATCAAGCTCATATGTTCCATATTTTGCATATATCTTTTTAGCAAACGCCAATCCTAAAGCAGTTGTTCCTACACCAATAACGATAGCTGTAAGTACTAATGCATGAGGCAATGGATCAACGAAGGACAACGTGCTTGAAGCACTGTGTGAAGTTAAAATTGGATCTATTCCACCTTCCACGTATGCTAAAGAGACAATGAACAAATTAAGTCCAACCTCAAAAATATTTAGCGAAATAATTATTTTTATAATATTTCTGTTTGTTAAGATACCATATAGTCCCAACATAACTAGTAATATACTTGCGATTTGTATCATTTAGATACCTCCTTAGTAAGAAAGCTATCAATAATTATAGAAAAATCGCTTCCTACCTTAAGTCCGATGATAATATAAACAATCGGAATTATCCCTGCACTGAATAAATTACCGACTATCCCTGTCCCAAGGAAATTCTCTAAGAAGAATCCAGACACAAATAAACCAACTAATCCAATAATTACGTATAGTGCTCCTGTAATACTTTGCATAAATCTAAATCCTCTTATGTTAGTTCTGAATTTATCATTAGACAAATAAAGCAGTAACACACTCGCCGCGATTATTGTTCCACCTGGGAATCCTCCACCTGGAGTAAGATGTCCATGGATTGAAATATAAAGTCCAACCATAACAATAATTGCAAATAATGCACGTGACCCAACTTGTAACATAAAGTTTGGTTTGAAGTTCAATTCAAGTCTCTTCTGTTCTTTACTACCAAGTAATAAAGCAACTCCGAATGCAGAAATGAACAACACAGTAACTTCTCCTAATGTATCGAACGAACGATAATTGGCCACAATACTAGTTACAAAGTTTGCTGATCCAGTTTCATAATCAGATCCTCCGAACAAAACTTCCGAGTTTTCTTCTGTAACGTTCTTTTTAATATAAAAATTTGAAACACGAGACTCAATTACAGCTTCTCCATATTTCGGAAATGAAACATTGTTATCCAAAGTTTTAATAATTCCTACACCAAGTGCAATAACAGCTAATAGCGCTAAGAATTTTTTCATCGTTTCACTCCTTTACGTGACAGTAATGTGAAGACGAATAATGCAGTTACCATACCACTTCCGATTACAGCCTCTGTTACAGCTACATCAGGAGCTTGCATTAGAGCAAATCCTACAACACTCAGCATACTAACAGCTGATAAATACATTACTGACTTAATCAATTCCTTAGAATCAATTGCTTTATAAGCTAGGAATAGAAGTAATAATCCTAATATCACTTCAATAACAGTATTAAACATTATTCTTCCTCCTTATAGATATCCATCAAATCATCTTTTACAAGATCATTTGGTTTCTCTTGTGATAAGTAAGCAGCTTTAGCTAGCGTACTTGATCCAATTGGGTTTGTAAG
>Ga0307989_1001968_pt1 | contig 10172 bp, 9 predicted proteins | sample EllFjometagen185_FD_203164 | JGI IMG/M metagenome (GOLD analysis project Ga0307989, IMG submission 203164) | Marine microbial communities from Ellis Fjord, Antarctic Ocean - #185 | ecosystem: Environmental > Aquatic > Marine > Unclassified | place: Southern Ocean | collected 2014-10-08 | reverse complement strand
GGTGTTGCACTAGGAACAATTTTTACAGATTCAATTTTTACACCAATTATTAATGTAAAATATGCAGTAGAAAATTTCCGTGTAGAGCAAAAAACAGATTACGAAAAGTTAGTATTTGATATTACTACTGATGGTTCAATTGCACCTAAAGATGCTTTAACTGAAGCTGCTAAAATATTAATTCATCACTTTATGTTATTCTCTGATGAACGTATTACTTTAGAAGCTGATGAAATTGCACAAACTGAAACATATGATGAAGAATCATTACATATGCGTCAGTTATTAAAAACAAAATTAGTAGATATGGATTTATCTGTAAGAGCACTAAATTGTTTAAAAGCTGCAGAAGTAGATACATTAGGAGACTTAGTATCATTTAATAAAAATGACTTAATGAAGTTCCGTAATTTTGGTAAGAAATCTTTAACTGAATTAGATGAATTAGTTCATAATAAGGGTTTAAACTTTGGTATGGATTTAGGTAAATATAAATTAGATAAAGATTAAATTAAAACCTCGGTTTTAATTAATACAAGATAAGAGATGAGACACGGAAAGAAATTTAATCACTTAGGTAGACAAACAGCACATAGAAAAGCTATGTTTGCTAATATGGCAAGTTCTTTAATAGAACACAAACGTATTAATACAACAGTTGCTAAAGCAAAAGCTTTACGTCAATTTGTTGAACCTTTAATTACTAAATCTAAAGATGATACTACTCATAATCGTAGAGTTGTATTTAGTTATTTAAGAAATAAATATGCAGTTACTGAATTATTCAAAGAAGTTTCAGTAAAAGTAGCAGATAGACCAGGAGGATATGTTCGTATAATTAAACTAGGAAATCGTCAAGGTGATAATGCACCTATGGCAATGGTTGAATTAGTTGATTATAATACAACTTACAATCCTAACGGAGCTAAGAAAAAGAAAACTACTCGTAGGGGTAAAACAAAAAAAGTTGAAGAGGTTGTTGAAACTACTGAAGATAGTAAAGAAGCAAACTAATGAAAACTAGTTAATAATATTAAAAGGATAAGCTATTTATAGTTTATCCTTTTTTGCATATAAAAAAACAGGTATGAATAAAAATGTAAAAAATATTTTTAATTTTCTTTTATTTTGTTGTTTGTTTAATAATACTTTTTATGGACAACAGATAACAATTAAGCGTATTGAAAGTAGATTGATAACAAATGAAGGTATTGAGTTTATTGGGAATCTAAAAGATAAAAATAGTGATTTGTATTCGTTCCCGAATTGGGATAATACAGGGGTTATTTTTTTAGATAGTAAAAGGTATACGCTTTCAAATATAAATTTTAACGTCACTACAAATACTTTAGATAGTAGAGTAAGTAGAGCTAAATTATTTTCATTTAGAACAAATGAGATTGATTCAGTTTTAATTAACAACTTATTATTTAAAAACATAGGAAATTCATTTTATGAAGTATTATTTGAAACTGGAGATAATTTATTGTTAAAAAAACATGATATAACTTTTCAAAAGGGTGTTGAGAATAGATTAGGCGTTGGTACACTTGGAAAAACTAAAGTATTAATTGCTTATAATTACTTAATTAAATCTGGTAATTTATTTAAAAGGATTGAATTAAAAAAAAGTAGTATTTTAAGCCTAGTAGAAAATGATAATAATAAAGATAAATTAGAAAATTTTGTTAAAAAGGAAAATCTATCTTATAAAAAGGTTGATGACATTATTTTAATATTTAAATTTATACTTGAAAATTCGAATACTATAATTTAGATTATATCGGGTAAATATTTTTATAAAACAAATGAAATATACACAACGAAAAAAGGCAATATTACTATTAGCTGATGGAACCATATTTGAAGGGAAATCAATTGGAATAGATGGAACCTCTTTTGGTGAAATTTGTTATAACACTGGTATGACAGGTTATCAAGAAATATTCACAGACCCTTCTTACTTTGGACAATTAATGTTAGCAACGAATGCTCACATTGGTAATTATGGTGTAAATGATAATGAAGTTGAATCTGATTCAATTAAAATTTCCGGGTTGGTTTGTAAAAATTTCAGTTTTAATTATTCAAGACATAATGCTCAAGGTTCTTTAGATAACTATTTTGAAAAAGAAAAAATAATCGCAATTTCTGATGTTGATACAAGAGCTGTAGTAAGGTATATTAGAGATAAAGGAGCGATGAATGCAGTAATTTCAACAGAAACAGATTTAAATATTTTAAAAGAACAACTAAAAGCTGTTCCAAATATGAATGGCTTAGAGTTAGCTTCAAAAGTGTCAACTAAAGAACCGTATTTTTTTGGAGATGAAAATGCGTCATATAAAATTTCTGCTTTAGACATTGGTATCAAAAAGAATATTCTAAGAAATCTAGCAAACAGAGGATGTTATATTAAAGTATTTCCTTACAATGCTACTTTTGAAGAAATGAATGCTTTTAATCCAGATGGATTTTTCTTATCAAATGGACCTGGAGATCCTGAGCCTTTAAAAGAAGCACAAGAATTAGCAAAAGAAATTATAAAACGTGACTTACCATTATTTGGTATTTGTTTAGGGCATCAAATTATTGCTTTAGCAAATGGAATTTCTACGTATAAAATGCATAATGGACATAGGGGAATTAATCATCCAGTAAAAAATGTAATCACAGGGAAAGGTGAGGTGACATCGCAAAATCATGGATTTGTTGTTAAAAGAGAAGAAGTAGAAAATCATCCTGATTTTGAAGTAACACACATTCATTTAAATGATGATACATTAGCAGGTATGAGAATGAAAAATAAAAACTGCTTTTCCGTACAATATCATCCAGAAGCAAGTCCTGGGCCTCACGATTCTTCTTACTTATTTGATCAGTTTATTGAGAATATAAAAGCATCAAAAAAATAAATTTACAAACCATTTAACAATTAAGTTAGATGGTTTTTTTATAAAAAAATAAAAATAAAACGAAAACGTTATCGTATAAAGGACTAAGATTTCAAAGGTAATTAAGTCTGAAATTCGTAACTTTGAAATTATAATAATAACCAATAAAATTAGAAGAATATGAGTATGATTATAAGTGTTCATGCACGTCAAATATTTGATTCAAGAGGAAATCCAACTGTAGAAGTTGATGTAGTAACTGAAAACGGAGTTTTAGGTAGAGCTGCAGTTCCTTCTGGAGCTTCAACTGGAGAACACGAAGCAATGGAACTTCGTGATGGTGGTAAAGATTATATGGGAAAAGGAGTTCTTACCGCTGTGAAAAATGTAAATGAAATTATTGCTGAAGAACTTTTAGGAACTTCAGTATTTGAGCAAAACTACATCGATCAATTGATGATTGATTTAGATGGAACAAAAAATAAATCTAAATTAGGTGCTAATGCAATTTTAGGTGTTTCATTGGCTGCAGCAAAAGCTGCTGCAAATGAATTAGAAATGCCATTATATCGTTATGTTGGTGGAGTTAGTGCAAACACATTACCTGTACCAATGATGAACATAATAAATGGAGGTTCACATTCTGATGCTCCAATTGCATTTCAAGAATTTATGATTATGCCTGTAAAAGCTAAAAATTTTACAGAAGCTATTAAAATGGGAAGTGAAATATTTCATAACCTTAAAAAATTAATTCACGATAGAGGTTTAAGCACAGCAGTTGGTGATGAAGGTGGATTTGCACCTACTTTTGATGGAACTGAAGATGCAATTGAAACTGTTTTAAAAGCAATTGAAAATGCAGGTTATAAGCCAGGGGATGAAGTAATGCTTGCATTAGATTGTGCAGCAGCTGAATTTTATGTGAATGGGAAATACGATTACACTAAATTTGAAGGTGATAAAGGTGTTATTAGATCATCTGAAGAACAAGCAGATTATTTAGCTGAATTAGCAGCAAAATACCCAATTATCTCTATTGAAGATGGTATGGATGAAAATGACTGGGAAGGTTGGAAAAATTTAACTGATAAAATTGGTGATAAAGTTCAAATAGTTGGTGATGATCTATTTGTAACTAATGTTGAAAGACTTTCAAGAGGTATTGAAAGCGGAAGTGCAAATTCAATTTTAATTAAAGTAAACCAAATTGGTACTTTAACTGAAACTATAGCAGCTGTTAATATGGCTCACAATGCAGGATTTACATCAGTAATGTCTCACCGTTCTGGAGAAACAGAAGATAATACAATTGCTGATTTAGCAGTTGCATTAAATACAGGTCAAATTAAAACTGGTTCTGCTTCTCGTTCTGATAGAATGGCAAAGTATAATCAACTATTAAGAATAGAAGAAGAATTAGGAAGTGTTGCTTATTATCCTCAAGATAAAGCTTTCAAAATCTAATTATTTAGCTATAATTTGTCAATCCAAAAGGTTGATATTTTTATATAAAATTTTAAAAACCAGTGAAATAACTTTCACTGGTTTTTATTTTTTAGTCAAATTTTAGTTTAACTCTAAATGTTAAAAATAATTATAAGTGCTTGTTTTTCAAGGTGATAATTGTTACACTGGAATAATAACCTGATATTTATCAGGTTATTATATTACTTTCAGTCGTAAATTTATTGGAATAATTAAAAATAGGTTAAATATTATGAGCATTCTAAAAGATAAACCTTATGATGATGTTTCTCGTATGTATTCTATTAACCATGCGGATCACGAAAGTGGTTATGCCTGCTTACATGTAGATATCCTGATAACTAGTTTATTATCAGGTGTTTATTATGATACTTTAGTAATAATTAAGGGTTTAGCAGGACTTTTACATGGCGGAGCTAACCAAGAAGTTTTACGTTGGTTACAAGGATTTATGAATCAAATGGGTGGAGAAGCTCCAGCTGAAGAGAAAATGAAAAAATATCGTTGGAATAAAAAATGAAACGATTGAAGTAAATTAGTATTAATTAGTGCGAAATTATGCTATATTTATAAAAAGCCGAGGGAATTCTAAACTTTTTTGCTATTTAGGACGAATATAATTAGCAAATCATTAATAAAATTTCTTTTAAAATAACTTAAAATTTATTAAATTCGTTACGAAAAAAAAAGTATAATAATCTAAAATATATATAAATAAGCAATGTCAGAAAAAGCAATTTTAGAAGTAGATGGTAAAAAGTATGAATTTCCAGTTTTTAAAGGAACTGAAAATGAAATTGCCATAGATGTTAAAACATTAAGACCTATTACAGGAGGTTTAATTACTTTAGATCCAGGATTTAAAAATACGGGTTCATGTACAAGTAAAATTACGTTTTTAGATGGAGAAAAAGGAATTTTACGTCATAGGGGATATGCAATAGAAGATTTAACAAAAAAAGCAAGCTTTTTAGAAGTTGCATTTTTAGTGATTTTTGGAGAACTACCTAGCAAATCAGAATTAGATAAGTTTGAGGTAGATATTAAGTCAGAATCTATGGTAAATGAAGAAATGAAAAATATTATTGATGGTTTTCCAAAATCTGCTCATCCAATGGGTATTCTTTCTTCATTAACAAGTGCCTTAACGGCTTTTAACCCAGGATCTGTAGATGCAAGTTCGGAACCTGATATGTACAAAGCCGTTGTTAAAATACTAGGGAAATTTCCTGTATTAGCATCATGGGCTCATAGAAGAAATAAAGGATTACCTTTAAATTATTCAAATAATTCACTAGATTATATCTCAAATATAATGCAGTTGCTATTTAGAATTCCAACTGAAGACTATAAAATAAATCCGATAGCAGTTAAGGCTTTGGATGAATTGTTAATATTACATGAAGATCATGAACAAAACTGTTCTACATCAACTGTAAGAATGGTTGGTTCATCTGGAGCGGGTTTATTTGCTTCACTTTCTGCTGGAGTTTCTGCACTTTGGGGACCTTTACACGGAGGCGCTAATCAGGCAGTAATAGAAATGTTAGAAGCAATTCAAAAAGATGGGGGTGATGTAAGTAAATTTATTGCAAAAGCAAAAGATAAAAATGATCCATTTCGTTTAATGGGATTTGGTCATAGAGTTTATAAAAACTTTGATCCAAGAGCTCGTATTATTAAAAAGTCAGCAGATGAATTATTTGAAGATTTAAATTTGAATGATCCAATTTTAGAAATTGCAAAACATTTAGAGGAAGTTGCTTTAAAAGATGAATATTTTGCTGAACGTAAACTATATCCTAATGTAGATTTTTATTCGGGAATAATTTATAGAGCTTTGGGTATTCCTGTAGATATGTTTACGGTGATGTTTGCTATTGGTCGTTTACCAGGTTGGATTGCACAATGGAAAGAAATGCGTGAAAATGGTGAGCCAATTGGTCGTCCACGTCAATTATATATGGGAGAAACTTTACGCCCATTCAAATCATTTGAAGAGCGTTAAATAAAAACTCAAATTAACTAAAAAAACCTCATATTAAGTTATGGGGTTTTTTTACTTTTACACCAAAATATTTGATATATGATTAAACTAAATGTTCAAGATGAAACTGCTCGTCTTAGAGCTGTGATTTTAGGAACTGCAACTAGTAATGGATCAACACCAAAGCTAGAAGAAGCCTATGATCCAAAATCAATAGAGCACATTAAAGCAGGAACTTATCCACTAGAAAAGGATATGTCTCTTGAAATGGAAGCTTTAAATAAAGTATTCGAAAAGTATAATGTGAAAGTTTATAGACCAAAAGTAATAGAAAATTATAATCAAATATTTTCAAGAGATATTGCCTTTGTTATTGAAGATAAGGTAATTAAGTCAAATATTTTACCAGATAGAGAAAAAGAAATTGAAGCTATTCAATATGTTTTGGATCAAATAGATTCTAAGAATATTATTGAAACTTCATCTGATATTCATTTTGAAGGTGGAGATGTTATGTTGTGGAATAACCATATTTTTATTGGAACTTATAAAGGTGATGATTATAAAAATTATATTACAGCCAGAACTAATATGAAAGGAGTAAACTTTATTAAAGAATTATTTCCAACTAAAATTGTTAAAGAGTTTGATTTGGTTAAATCTAATACTAATGCAAGAGAAAATGCACTACATTTAGATTGTTGTTTTCAGCCAGTAGGAAAAAATAAAGCAATTATTCATAAAGAAGGTTTTAGAAATATAGACGATTATAATTATTTAGTTAATTTATTTGGAGTTGAAAACTTATTTCACATTACTAAAGATGAAATGTATCAAATGTTTTCAAATGTATTTTCAATTTCAAATCAAGTAGTTGTGTCTGAACAGAATTTTACTAGATTAAATAATTGGCTGAGATCAGAAGGTTTTACAGTTGAAGAAATTCCATACGCTGAAATTGCTAAACAAGAAGGTTTATTACGATGTTCAACAATGCCATTAATAAGAGATTAATTTATGAATCAAATTACAAATACCATTTTAATGGTTCGTCCAGTTTCATTTCGTACAAACGAGCAAACTGCAGTAAATAATTATTACCAAAAAGTATTAGATAGTTTAACTCCCGAAACAATTCAGTTTAAAGCTTTACAAGAGTTTAATGATTATGTAAGTAAATTAAAAGAAATAGGAGTTCAAGTTATTGTTATAGATGATACAAATGAATTTGACACACCAGATTCAATATTTCCAAATAACTGGATATCCTTCCACAAAAATGGAGATGTAGCTTTGTATCCAATGTTTGCCGAAAATAGAAGACTTGAAAGAAGGGATGATATTTTTGAAGTTTTAGAAGACTTAGATTTTGTAATAGAAAATATTATTGACTACACTGCTGCAGAACAGGAAGAATTGTTTTTAGAAGGAACAGGAAGTTTATTATTAGATAGACAGAATAAAAAGGCTTATTGTACCTTATCACCAAGAGCTGAAGAAGATTTATTCATTGAATTTTGTGAAGATTTTGAATACACACCAGTACCTTTTGTTTCTTACCAAACGGTAAATAATAAGCGATTACCAATTTATCATACAAACGTAGTTATGTGTTTAGGTGAAAAATTTGCGATAATTTGTTTAGATAGTATTGATGATAAAAAAGAACGTAAAAATGTTTTAAAACATTTAAAGGAAGATGGTAAAGAAATAATTAATATTTCAGAAGATCAAGTAAATAATTTTGCAGGAAACATGTTACAAGTTATTGGTAAAAATGATGAACGTTATATAATTATGTCAAAGTCAGCACACGAAAGTTTAACGAAGCAGCAATTAAATCAGCTTAAAAAACACGGTAATATCTTATCTAGTTCTTTAGACACTATTGAAGCTTGTGGAGGTGGAAGTGCACGTTGTATGATGGCTGAAATATTTTTGCCTAAAAAAAACTAGTATAATTTTAATAATGCTTTCTAAAAAAACAAAATACGGACTTAAAGCACTAAGCTATTTAGTGAAGCAAGAGAAGAAATCTCCTATTTTAATTTCAGATATTTCGAAATCGGAGAATATTTCACAAAAATATTTAGAAAGTATTTTATTAACGTTAAAAAAAAGTGGTATACTTTCGTCAAAGAAGGGAAAAGGAGGAGGTTATTATTTGCTTCAAGATCCAGAAGAGATAAAGATTTCAACAATTATGAGAGTTCTTGAAGGCCCAATAGCAATGTTGCCTTGTGTGAGCTTAAATTATTATGAAAAATGTGATGATTGTGTTGATGAAGAGCAATGTAGTTTAAGTATTTTAATGGCAGAAGTTAGAGACAGTACCTTAAAAATACTTGAAAATAAAACACTTGCAAATTTTAATTGCGGAGAATAAGTAAAAAGAATTTCATATAAAAAAAGCCTTTCAATTGAAAGGCTTTTTTTTATACTATACTTTTACTAAAACAGGTATTTGAACATTAAATAATCTATTTTTTAGATAATCTAAATCTTGTAATAAATTTTCTTTATTTATTTCAAAATCAGAAAATAAACTATGGTAATAGTCAATACCATCATTTAAATTGTATTTAAATGTTGTTAAATATTTTTCATTTTTTTTAGTTAAAGAATCTTTTAATTCTTCTACTTTATTAGTAAAATAATCAACATACATCGTTAATTCTTTGATAAACATATGTGGGCGATTTTCAGAAGCAATTACATTAGCTTTTCCATAAATATGGTTTACCATTTCTTTTAAAGAAAGTTCTTTTGAAAAATAGGCCATATTTGGGCCAGGGCAAATTGCAACTCCTTGATCTTCTCCTTTTTTCTCAAGGTTATAATCAATTAAAGCAGCATTTGATAAACCTTCACATAAACATGCTTTATCTGTAATTTGAGCTGCCTTTTTTGAATATTCATCTGAAGTTAAATTTTCATCTTTTAATTCATTTAACTTTATTGTTTGATACTTTTTTGAAGCAGTACAAATAACTCTCTCAGAATACTCTTTATTAGAAGCTAAAAATTTCTTTGGACAAGGACTCCCAGGTTTATTGTTTGCTATTCGTTTATTTTTATGAATTTCATTTGAATTTCCTCTTAAACTATTAAAAGGAACTCCTAGCGGAGAAATATTACTTAAATATAAATCTTTCTCTTTAGCAAGTTTTAAAGTTTCTATTGTTTTAGAATCAACAGTTGAAGCTTCTGGTACTAATAAAAATGGCGATCCCCATCCTACTGAATTTACATTGTAATTATCTAGTAAAAATTCATGTTCTTCAGCAGTTCCTACACCACCTTGAACAGTAATGTCTAAATTCAGTGGAAATTCAGGTACATGTTTTCCTTTGTTTTTTAAAGCATCAGCAAGAATATTAGTAATTTCTTCAATTAATGTATTTTTATTGAGTTTAAATTCTTCTAAAATAGGACCCATTAAGTAACCATCAGAAGCAAACGCGTGTCCTCCACAATTTAAACCAGATTCAACTCTATATTCAGAAACCCATAAACCTTTTTTAGCTAAAAATTTCCCTTGAATTAAAGCAGATCTATAATCACTTACTTTTAAAATAATCTTCTTTTTTAGGAAGTTATTTTCATCAGGGAAAAAGTCGTTAAAATTTTCAAAATAACTGTATAATCTTGGATTCATTCCTGCTGAAAGTACAACAGATGATTCTAAATTGCTATTTGCAAAACCTCTAAGAGCAGCATGTGCATCATTAAATTCTGAAGGTAATAATTCATTTTTACTATAATTCGGCTTATCAAGCTTCGTCATAATATTTACATCAATA
>Ga0307989_1001967_pt1 | contig 10177 bp, 6 predicted proteins | sample EllFjometagen185_FD_203164 | JGI IMG/M metagenome (GOLD analysis project Ga0307989, IMG submission 203164) | Marine microbial communities from Ellis Fjord, Antarctic Ocean - #185 | ecosystem: Environmental > Aquatic > Marine > Unclassified | place: Southern Ocean | collected 2014-10-08 | reverse complement strand
GACTGTTAGAATATAAAAATTGGACAGACTAATATTCTGCATTTTTTGTGACATCAAAAGACATTTTGAATTTAAGCTACTTTGTTTTTAGTTCAATTTGAAGATAAAAAGGGACGATATGACTGCAACGTACGACGAAGGAACAATTAAAACATTAGACTGGCAGGAACATATCCGGAAGCGTCCGGGAATGTATATTGGAAAGTTGGGAGATGGTTCTGCTGCCGACGATGGAATTTACGTGCTTTTGAAAGAAGTGCTTGATAATTCTGTCGATGAATTTATGATGGGTTTTGGAAAAAAAATTACTGTAGAAATCGATCAGGATAAAGTTTTTGTACGTGATTATGGTCGTGGAATTCCACTTGGTAAATTAGACGATGTAGTTAGTAAAATGAATACCGGTGCAAAATACGATTCCAAAGTATTTAAAAAAACGGTTGGCTTAAATGGAGTTGGGATTAAAGCCGTAAATGCTTTATCAGACGACTTTACCATAAAAGCAGTTAGAGAAGGAATTGCCAAAGAATTCTCGTTTAGCAGAGGAATAAAAACGGGAGAACAAGATTTCAAAGGACTTGATGAACTAAATGGAACCATTGTTACTTTTGTACCCGATCAAGCAGTATTTAAAAAATTTCATTACATAAACGATTATGTAGTGAATATGTTAAAAAATTATACTTTTCTGAATTCAGGCTTAACCATTGAATTTAACGGGGAAAAGTATTTCTCCCGAAACGGATTGCGTGATTTGCTGGAGGAAAATATGGATCACGAACCAATTTATCCGATTGTTCATTTAAAGGGAGAAGATATAGAAGTTGCATTAACCCATGGCAATCAATATGGCGAGGATTATTATGCGTTTGTGAACGGGCAACATACTTCACAGGGAGGATCACATTTACAAGCTTTTCGAGAGGTGCTTGTAAAAACAATTCGCGATTTTTATAAAAAGGATTTCGATCCGTCAGATATTCGGGCTTCTATAGTTGCTGCAGTTAGTATAAAAGTGGAAGAACCTATTTTTGAATCGCAAACAAAAACGAAACTGGGGTCAAAAGATATTGGACCCGATGGTCCGTCGGTTAGAGCGCATGTTGCTAATTTTATGCAAAAGGAGTTGAATAATTATTTGCATAAAAATGCTGATGTAGCAGAAGTTCTGTTGCGACGAATAGTGGAATCGGAAAGAGAAAGAAAGGCCATTTCGGGAATAAAAAAATTAGCTAAACAACGAGCAAAAAAGTCAAGTCTTCACAATAAAAAACTGCGTGATTGTCGTTTACACTTCAACGGGAAAAAGGAAGGGAAAGAGAAGTCGAGTATTTTTATTACAGAGGGAGATTCGGCGAGTGGTTCGATCACTAAATCGCGCGATGTAAATACCCAAGCAGTTTTTAGTCTGAAAGGAAAACCCTTAAATACTTTTGGCTTAACCAAAAAAGTGGTGTACGAAAACGAAGAGTTTAATTTGCTTCAGGCGGCTTTAAACATTGAAGATAGTCTTGAAGATTTAAGATATAATAAAGTAATTATTGCAACCGATGCCGATGTGGATGGGATGCATATTCGTTTATTACTAATCACTTTTTTCCTTCAGTTTTTTCCCGATTTAATTCGGAAAGGACATGTTTATATATTACAAACTCCACTTTTCAGAGTGCGCAGTAAGCAAAAAACTTTTTATTGCTATTCAGACGAAGAGAAAGTAAAAGCCATTAAAAGACTAAAAGGGAAACCCGAGATTACCAGATTTAAAGGATTGGGAGAAATCTCGCCCGATGAATTTAAACATTTTATTGGCGAAAAAATACGTCTCGACCCGGTGGTTATGAAAAAGCATGAATCGGTGTTTCAAATGTTAGAGTTTTATATGGGGAAAAACACACCAACTCGCCAGGAGTTTATTATTGAAAACCTGTACGTTGAGAAGGATGAAGTGGCGTAATTATTAAAAATTAACTCAATCTCGTAAAAGCGGGAGCCTCTATAATTGATAAGAGTAGAATGTCAGAAGAGAATTTAAATCACGAAGAGATTCAGGACGAGAGTGTAAAAGACACAGTGACCTATTTGTCGGGAATGTACAAAGAGTGGTTTCTCGATTATGCATCGTATGTAATATTGGAACGAGCGGTACCGTATATAAATGACGGGCTAAAACCTGTGCAACGACGGATTATGCATGCCATGCGCGAGATGGATGACGGACGTTACAATAAAGTGGCTAATGTCATCGGGCAAACTATGCAGTACCACCCACACGGCGATGCATCTATTGGCGATGCAACTGTTCAGCTGGGTCAAAAAGAATTGTTAATTGATACGCAGGGAAACTGGGGCAACATATTAACCGGAGATGGTTCTGCGGCGCCACGTTACATCGAGGCACGGCTTTCTAGGTTTGCATTGGAGGTTTTATTCAACCCAAAAACTACCGAATGGAAACTTTCGTATGATGGCCGCAAAAGAGAGCCCGTTACACTTCCTGTAAAATTTCCATTATTGTTGGCTCAAGGTGTCGATGGGATTGCGGTAGGATTGGCGTCCAAGTTATTTCCACACAACTTTATTGAATTAATTGATGCTTCAATTGCACATTTAAAAAATAAGGATTTTGAGTTGGTCCCGGATTTTACAACTGGTGGCTCGGCAGATTTTAGCAAATACAATGACGGATTACGCGGTGGTTCGGTAAAAGTGCGTGCAAAAATAGAAAAGCGCGATAATAAAACGTTGGTAATCTCCGAAGTGCCTTACGGTAAAACAACCTCTTCGTTGATAGATTCGGTGATAAAAGCCAACGACAGGGGTAAAATAAAAATTAAAAAAATTGACGATAATACTGCCGAGCATGTTGAGATTTTAATCCATTTAGCATCGGGAGTTTCTTCCGACAAAACAATTGATGCACTTTATGCTTTTACCGATTGTGAAATGTCATTATCGCCAAACTCAGTTATTATAGAAAACGATAAGCCAATTTTTATTGGTGTGAAGGAGATTCTAAGACGTTCGGCTGAAAGTACTTTGCAATTGTTAAAGCTAGAATTAGAGATTAAAAAATCAGAACTCGAGGAAGCATGGCATTTTTCTTCACTTGAAAAAATATTTATAGAGGAGCGTATTTACAAAGACAAAAAATTCGAGGACTCGGAAAATATGGACATGGCGGTGGCACACATCGACAAACGCCTGGATCCATGGAAACCAAAATTAAAGCGCGAAATTACCCGTGAAGATATTTTGAAACTGATGGAAATAAGAATGGCTCGAATCCTAAAGTTCAATAAAGATAAGGCGAACGACCATCTCCTATCTCTGGAAGAAGAAATTGAAAAGGTTGTAAAAAACATTAACAATATTGTTCCTTTTACAATTAAGTGGTTTGTTCATTTGAAAACAAAATATGGAAAAGGGCGCGAACGTAAAACTGAAATTCGAAGTTTCGAAAACATTGTAGCATCAAAAGTAGTTGTTCGCAACGAAAAACTTTATATCGACCGAAAAGAAGGTTTTATCGGGACAGGACTTAAAAAATCAGAGTTCGTTTCAGATTGTTCAGACATTGACGATTTGATTGTTATTAGACGTGATGGCTCATATTTCATAACCAAAGTTTCAGACAAAGCATTTATCGGGAAAAACCCACTTTACATCGCCATATTTAAAAAGAACGACAAACGGACCATCTACAATGTGATTTATAAAGATGGTAAGTCCGGTTTTTCGTATATGAAACGATTCTTTGTTACAGGTGTTACCCGCGACAAAGAGTACAATCTAACCAAAGAAACAAAAGGGTCGCGAATTACATACTTTTCCGCAAATCCAAACGGAGAAGCAGAAGTTCTAAAAATAATTCTCAAACCAAAACCACGAATTAAAAATTTGATTTTCGAAGAAGACCTGGGTGAATTAGCGGTTAAAGGACGTCAGTCGTTGGGTAATATTTTAACCAAATACGAGGTTCATAAAATTACCTTAAAGGAAAAAGGTGTTTCCACTTTAGGAGGGCGTAAAATTTGGTTCGATGAAGATGTTTTGCGATTAAATGCAGATTCGCGAGGTAAATTTTTAGGTGAGTTTTCTGGTGAAGATAAAATTCTTGTATTGTACAAAAAAGGAGAATACCAACTGTATAATTATGATTTGAGCAACCACTTCGGACAAAATATTCTTGCCATCGAAAAGTTTGACAAAAGAAAAATATTATCGGTAGTTTATTACGATTCCGAGCAACAATATTATTACGTAAAACGTTTCGAAATTGATGAGCAAGAAGGAAAGTTGTTAAGTTTTATTGGCGAAAATCCTGATAATAAATTAGTGAGTGTTACATGGGTAAGATACCCGAGATTAGAACTCGAGTTCGGCGGCAAAAATTCAGAAAGGGAAAACGAGATTATTGAAATTGCAGAATTTATAGGGATAAAATCGTGGAAGGCAAAAGGGAAACGAGTTTCAATCTACGAAGTTGAAAATATAAAGGAGATAGAACCGATTGTAAAAGATGAAGATGATAAACCGGAATCGGAAAACATTGAGCCTGAAGAAACAAAAGAGATTGATGATATCCCCTTTGAAATAAAACGCCCAACGGAGGATGATGAAAATCCAGACCAAATGTCTCTGTTTTAAATCAAATCGAAATTTTTAAAATCTCCATAAACTTTTATCTTTAAACTTTTTTCTAAAAGGAATGAGAATATACTTAATTGGTTATATGGGAAGTGGTAAATCCACTCTTGGCAGAAAACTATCGGAGTTTGTAAATCTGCAATTTGTAGATATGGACCACTACATTGAAGAGCGAAATTATAAAACCATTCCACAGATTTTTTCAGAAGAAGGTGAAGTTGAATTTAGAAAAAAGGAAAGAAAAGCTTTGGAAGAACTTTCGGAATTCACCGATATTGTAATTGCCACCGGTGGTGGTGCGCCCTGTTTTTTCGATAATGTAAATTTGATGAATAAAACCGGGAAAACCATTTATCTGAATATTGAGCCAAAAATTCTTGCTGATCGCTTATTAAAATCAAAAACAGAACGTCCTTTAATTAAAGGAAAATCGAGAGAAGAACTGGTCGCTTTTATTAATGAGACTTTAAAAAAACGAAATGAATTTTATAAACAAGCAAAAATCGAAATTACTCAACCAGACATTGATTTACATAAATTGCAAAAATTGATTTCATAAAATTATTATGCCAACAGTTGCCCAAATATTTGCACGAACCCTAAAAGAAATAGGGGTTAAGTTTGTATTCGGCGTTCCCAGCGGAAATATGATAGATTATATTGAAGCGCTACGTGAAGAAGACGGAATCGGTTTTATTTTGGTAGCGCAAGAAACCACAGCATCTTTTATGGCCGATGTTTGTGGCCGCTTAACCGGAGTTCCCGGTGTTTGTTTTGCAACATTTGGCCCGGGAGCAACAAATTTAAGCACAGGTGTTGGTGGTGCTTTGCTCGATCGCTCTCCATTAATTGCATTCACCGACGAAATGCCCGACCATCTTTTACATCGAACGGTTCAAATGAACATCAATCATCAACAGTTATTTCGTTCTATAACAAAATACACATGCAGATTAAATAAAGAAAATCTTAGGGAATTAATTTTCAAAGGTGCAGAATTGGCTGCCGCCGAAACTCCCGGGTCTGTTCATCTTGGCTTTCCTGCCGGAATAGGACAAGAAACGATAAAAAGATTGGGCGAAAAAGTCAATTATGAAAGATTGGAGGAAAAGCAGTCTTCCAATTCAAATTACCAATTACCTGTTAAAGTTGAGGAGCTTCTTTTGACATCTAAAAAACCGTTATTAGCAATCGGTTTGTCTGCAGTTCGAGCCGACGTGAAGAATTTAATTATTGCATTAGCAGAGAAATTTCATGTGCCCGTAGTTTTAACTCCGATGGCAAAAGGAATGTTCCCTGAAAATCATCCCTTATATTGTGGCGTTCTTTTTCATGCATTGTCTGACCAGGTGGCACAAACCTACCGGAAAGCTGATTTGGTAATTGGAGCTGGCTACGACCCGGTTGAGTTTAATTATGAAGATTGGATGCCCAATGTTCCGCTCATACATTTCGACCGTAAAAAAGCCGATGTTGATAAATCACAAATTCATACAGTTATAAATATTTTGGGTGAATTGGAAACTTCATTAAAAGAGTTTCTGAAAATAGATTCTGAAAAAAAAGATTGGGATTTATCTGTTTTACAAAACCGAAAAGATGAGCTTTTTCAGAAATTAAAGCCAGTGCCAAATTCTTTTGGCCCACTTGCTGTTGTTGAAGAGTTACGAAATATTTTACCCGATGATGGAATTTTAACTGTTGATGTTGGAGCTCATTTACATTTAATTGGCCAGATGTGGAGAACTCCCGAACCTCAAAAATTATTAATGACAAACGGTTGGTCGAGTATGGGATTTGCTATTCCTGCAGCACTGGCAGCAAAACTTTGCCACCCCAAATTACCGGTTGCAGCAATTATGGGCGATGGTGGTTTTTTAATGATGGTTGGAGAATTGGCAACTGCAAAACGCCTTAATTTAAATATTGTATTTATTGTTATCGTTGATAATAGTTTGTCACTTATTCGGATAAAACAGGAGAAAAAAGATTACGATAACCATTACGGAACAGAATTGAGAAGTATTACAAATGAACCTACCAATCATTATTTTGGTGTACCTGTAATTCGTGCAACAAATACAGAAACTTACGAAAGTGCACTTAAAAAAGCATTTTTTTTAGACGGACCGGTTGTAATAGAAGCCGTTGTTGATGGTAGCGAGTATGATGAATTATTGTTAAAATCGAATAAATAGTTTGTCACCAGTATTTCTGCATTTTTTTTAAATGCAATAAATCTTAACTAAACCTGAGTTGAGGTTTAATAATTCCTGCTTTCCGTTTAAGGTTCAACAAATAGATTAATTCACTCTCATTTTGCAATGTTTGCGATAAAATTTCAATACTATCAGATTTGAATTTCAGGGTCTTGTCTGCCGCAATTTTTAATGTAAGTTCCCCTTTACCGATAGTAGCGGGAAGCTTGTCCGTTTCCGTGAAATCCATCGCAATAACATTTCTTTTTAGCTCCACTTTTGTTAAAGAATGATGTGCAAGCTGATTTTGAAAAGAGACGGAATCCGGAGCTAACATTTTATCCGGTTTCTCATTGTAACGTTTCAGGTAACTTATCCATTTATGGACGATTTCCGGATTTTTTCCCGGATCCGGATGAAGCATATTTGGCCAATGCATTCCGCAAGTCGGACCGGTTAATTCATTCACTGGGTTTCCTGGGAAAGTGTCCCAGGGGCATTCATCACTCCCTCGGTCAACGGTCATCACACCAGCATCGAGTCCGAATAATCCAAATTGCACCCTTTCCTTATTGTACATTCCTTTTAACGGAGAATTAATATAATCAACACCACGTTTTTTTAGTATTTCGGCCAGGCTAATTTCTCTTCCTTCTGAAGGGCCAAATGAATGCTTGAAAGCGGTAGGCACAAAAGATTTTGGGAAAGCCCCAAGATTATGTTGGTTCATTAATTTTTCAAAATAATCAAGATGTAATTCAACCTGATCATTAGGACGCATTTGTCCGTTTGAATCTGTCCATTCGGCACGGGTAAAAGTTTCTCCTTCCCAATATTCATGGCCAATTCCATGAATGGTAAGTTCCAAATGATTCTGATTGTTTCTGATAATTTCTGCTGCTTCATCTTGCCACGGTCCAACCCATTTTGAGTTGTTCCATTTGTCGCCCATCCACGTACTTGTTGGCAACAGTCTGAGAATATTCTCTTTATCCCATTCGCATAAAATAATCGCTGCCTGCGGCCTGATACCCAGTGCACGCCCCAGTTCTGCTATGGCCTGGTAATCTGCCGGAACATGATTTCGGTTTATGCCCGTTCGGTAAGGTTCCTGCCTTTTACTTCCGTCTTCACCCGACCACCAGCCAACATCATCAATAACCACCTGGATTGGCATGGGTATAATTACTTTCAAATTATCGCTGTTTTTATTCTGAGTTACACAAGAACTCAGCAGTTGAGCATTGCTCCCCAAAACTAAAGTTCCCGCAGTTAGCTTGATGCTGTTTTTGGTAAAATTACGCCTTGAAATTTTCGTCATTTTGTTTATCTTTTTGTATCGGAAAATCTTATAAATAAATCTAAAAATACGTATTTTTTAATTAGGCTATGTCCCGAAAGTTATGTCCGGTTTATCGATAATTTGTATAGGCAAAAAAGAATGAAAAAAGCAACAAAAACTAACGTTTGGTTTTTTGCAAGATCATAAAATATTGACTTTAATTAGATTACTTAAAACTCTGGTATATTTATTAACTTTACCTTGGTCTAACAAAATGGAGATGGGTTGCTTGCATCGTTTCAGGTTTCATCTTTTAAAAGTTCTTAATAGAAATATTTATCAAACTAAAAGTAAACTGATGTATCTATTCTTTGACACCGAAACAACGGGACTTCCCCGAAATTGGAAGGCTCCTGTAACCGATTTAAACAATTGGCCAAGAATGATTCAGATTGCATGGATTTTTTGCGATGAAAAGGGAAATCGAATTGAATCGGACGATTTTATTATTAAACCTGAGAATTATACAATTCCTTCAGAAGCATCGAAAATTCATGGGATTTCAACAAAGAAAGCGATGAGCGAAGGAGCGGAACTTGAGAACGTTCTTGTCAAATTTAACAGTCTGGTTGAACAGGCAGATTTTATTGTAGCCCACAACATTAGTTTCGACGAAAAGATAATAGGCGCCGAATTATTGAGAAAAAATATTCGTAGTAATTTCGAAAGAAAAGGAAAATTGTGTACAATGAAAGCTTCAACAGATTATTGCAAACTTCCCGGTCCTTATGGATATAAATGGCCAAAATTGTCGGAGTTGCATATAAAGTTATTCGGAGTAGATTTTGATGAAGCACATGACGCTTCGGTAGATATTAATGCATCAGAAAAGTGCTTTTGGGAAATGCGGAGATTAAAATTAATATGACTTATTCGTATCTTTATCTGAGAAATTGATTATTGACCACAGCAATTCAAATTTTGCAAAATCATTATCTTTACTTTTCACGAAAAGTGCTTTATGAATATTGAAACCAACAAACAGCTGGATCTCGCTTTCGACTTTGTTCAATACACCGGGCAAAATATCTTTTTAACAGGAAAAGCCGGGACAGGCAAAACTACTTTCCTTAAAAGTTTAAAGGAGAAATCGCCAAAACGGATGATTGTAGTTGCGCCAACTGGTGTAGCAGCAATTAATGCTGGCGGTGTTACTATTCATTCGTTTTTTCAACTTTCATTCGGGCCACAAATTGGTTTGGAAAATGCTTCGGCTCAGCAAAATCGCTACAACAAAGAAAAAATAAATATTATTCGTAGTCTCGATCTGTTAGTCATCGACGAAATTAGTATGGTTCGTGCTGATTTGCTGGATGCAATCGACAGAGTTTTGCGTCGTTTCCGAAACCGAAATAAACCATTTGGCGGAGTTCAAATGCTAATGATTGGCGATTTGCAACAACTCTCGCCAGTGGTAAAAAGCGATGAATGGAATCTTTTAAAAAAGGAATACGAAACGGTCTATTTCTTTAGTAGCAAAACATTACGCCAGACTTCGTATGTTAGCATTGAACTCACATACGTTTTTCGTCAGCAAGACGAAGGTTTTATTTCGATATTAAATAAAGTACGCGATAATCAACTCGACGAAAACGCACTAAATGTTTTAAATCAAAGACACATTCCAGAATTTAATCCCAGCGACGATGAAGGTTTCATAACTCTTTGCACACACAATGTTCAGGCGCACCGAATTAACGAAACAAAGTTGCGACAACTGTTGGCCAAAACTAAAACATTCACTGCTTCAACCGAAGGAAAATTTCCAGAATATTCGTATCCCACCGATTTTGAATTAAAACTGAAAGTAGATTCTCAGGTGATGTTTGTTAAAAACGATCCCAATCCTGATAAACTTTTTTATAACGGTAAAATTGGAAAGATCTCCCGAATCGAGGATGAAATTATTTATGTACAATGTCCAAATGAAGACAATGAAATTGAAGTAAGTCCTTTGCTTTGGGAGAATGTAAAATATTCTATTAATAAA
>Ga0307989_1001966_pt1 | contig 10188 bp, 4 predicted proteins | sample EllFjometagen185_FD_203164 | JGI IMG/M metagenome (GOLD analysis project Ga0307989, IMG submission 203164) | Marine microbial communities from Ellis Fjord, Antarctic Ocean - #185 | ecosystem: Environmental > Aquatic > Marine > Unclassified | place: Southern Ocean | collected 2014-10-08 | reverse complement strand
TCATATAATCAACCATAGACCATTTGAATTAAAGAGTCCCGTTATTTCTTTAATTTGGCCAATATTATATGATAAACGTCTTTCACTGAATGCTCACCACAATCCAGAAATATTGAGGCGAACAAGTACGTTAAGCTTTTGGAAGGGCTGGTTAAGAATAATTTCCAATTGATGACTACAGATTTAACGCTATTGGGTAACAGTCAATACATGAATCATTATCTTAATACTCCTTTGGATTCAAAACACCGACAGAATTTAGTAGAGGAGTTCAAGCGGTTTGCTATTGAGAAGCAGCGTTATAATCAAATTAGGATACTGGATACCAATGGCCAAGAGAAAATCAGAGTCAACTGGAACGAAAAAACCGGTGTTAGTGTTGTTGCAGAAAATAACCTGCAGAACAAATCGGGACGGTACTATTTTACATCGACATTACAACTTGACCGAAATGAGATATATGTTTCGCCCTTTGATTTAAATGTTGAAAACGGTCGGATCGAAATTCCTCATATGCCTATGATTCGCCTTGGAACTCCTCTATTTAATTCTAAAGGTGAAAAAACCGGGATCATGCTGATCAATTTCCTCGGATCATATATTATTGATGATTTTAAAAATATACAGCGTTTACTGTTGGGTCATAATTATCTATTAAACTCTGATGGATATTGGCTTGTAGGGGATAATTTGGCACAAGAGTGGGCATTTATGTTTCCGGAAAAAAAGGGTCTCTCTTTTTCAAATCAATATGAATCGTCATGGAAAACCATTCAACAAAATCATACCGGACAGTTTAATTCTGAAAACAGGACTTTTACATTTGCGACTATTTATCCTCTCCGGGAAGGAGTACAGCACCAATCAGGTTTTTCTAAATCCTCCGGCCACGGATTCTATGGAGAGGAGGACAGAAAATATTTCTGGAAAATCGTTAATATCGATTCGGTATCAGTGTTACGCAATAATTTCCTCCTTCTCTCTGCTGATTTTATTAAAAGATACTTTATTATACTGCTAATTCTCTTTGGCAGCAGCCTCATATTCAGTATTATTTATAATAATAAGGATAAGATAACGAAAGAGCTGCTTAAGCTTTCCAGAGCGGTTGAGCAAAGTCCTATTCCTGTTGCCATTACCGATGCCAAAGGAACAATTGAATATGTGAATCCGAAATTTTCTGAATTAACAGGATATTCCTCAAAAGAAGCGATCGGTCAGAATCCACGTATTTTAAAATCGGGAAAACATTCGGCGCAATACTATCAAGAAATGTGGCAGACGATCTCATCCGGAGATGAGTGGCAGGGAGAGTTGTGTAACCGAAAGAAAAATGGAGAGATATTTTGGGAATTTGGATACATCACCCCACTTAAAGATGATAACAATAATATTATCAACTATATAGCATTTAAGGAGGATATTACTGAAAAAAGAAAAGCGGAGCTGGATCTAGCTCGATTAGCGTCTTTTCCGGAATATAATCCCAATATTGTACTGGAAACCACAGCCAATTTTGAGGTTATTTATATGAATCATACCTGCCAGTCTATTTTTCCGGAATTGGAGTTACATCAGAATGACCATCCATTGCTACAAAAAATTGATATCGATAAGCTTCCCAGTCAAGAGGGGGAAAACAATGATTTTTACGCGGATGAAATAACCATTGATCAGCTAATATTTGTTCGGCATATTCGTTTGGTTTCCAATGATACCACCATACGGATCTATGCTTTTGATGTTACAGATCGAAAAAAGATTGAGCTTGAACTCATGGACGCCAAACAGAAATCAGAAGTGGCGAATCAGCATAAAACAGTCTTTTTAGCCAACATGAGTCATGAAATAAGAACTCCAATGAATGCCATTTTAGGCATGGCTCATCTTAGTCTTCAAACCGATGTGACACCCAAACAGAAAGACTATCTAAGTAAAATTCATAGAGCAGGAACATCGCTGGTTGGTATCATCAATGATATTCTTGATTTTTCTAAAATCGAAGCTGGAAAATTGGTATTGGAATCGGCGGAATTCAATCTGGAAAATTCAATTGACAATGTTTCCACCCTGATTTTAGTTAAAGCAAAAGAAAAAAAGCTGGAATTTAGAATTGAGTTTCCTCCTCAAATTTCTCGATTGCTTGTTGGAGATTCGCTTCGTTTGGAGCAGATTCTGATTAACCTGGCGGGAAATGCCGTGAAGTTTACTGAGACAGGGGAGGTGGTTATCAAGATAGAGATGCTCCACATCGATCAAAATCCGGATGGACGAGATTCAGCAACCTTAAAATTTACTGTGCAGGATAGTGGAATTGGAATGACGCAGGAACAGATAGAAAACCTGTTTCAATCTTTTACTCAGGCCGACTCATCAATGACTCGAAAATACGGAGGAACTGGATTGGGACTGGCCATTGTTAAAAACCTAGTTGAGGCAATGAACGGAAAAATCTGGGTGAAGAGTGAGATCGGAAAAGGCAGCTCGTTTATATTCACACTGAGTTTGGCCTTGCCTTACAAAAGACAAATGACTGTATCAAAATCACCTAATCCTAACATCAATGATTTTAATATCGACACAGAACAGATTTCACCTTACAATGTTAATCAGAAAATTAATTATGAATCCTTAAAGCACATTCGTGGTGCAAAAATCCTGCTGGTGGAAGATAACGAAATTAATCAGCAGATCGCTCAGGAAATTTTAGAGCAAGCTGGTTTTATAGTGCAGATTGCCGAAAATGGTGAGATGGCTCTTAACAAAGTGAGGGAAGAACACTTTGAAGTATTGTTGATGGATCTGCAAATGCCGGTGATGAATGGCTATGAGGCAACCAGTGAAATTCGAAAGGACCCAAAATTCAAAGACCTGCCGATTATTGCCATGACTGCAGATGTGATGATACATAATAAGGAAAAAGTATTTAACGCCGGAATGAACGACTATGTTACCAAGCCCATCGATCTAGACCATCTTTTTGCGACGCTATTAAAGTGGATTAAACCAGGAGAATATGGAACCCCACCCATAGTACCAAAAATATCAAAGCAGAGAGAATCCATGCCGAATTTACCCCAATTGATTCACATAAATACTTCCACCGGTCTTGCCAGAGCCGGGGGAAATCTGGGACTATTTAATCGGTTACTAGTCAAATTTTATAATGAAAACCTGGGTTTGACAGAACAGATCAGACAGGCGATTCAAGAGGGTAATCAGGCGCTAACCGAACGATTGATACATACAATCAAAGGTGTATCAGGTAATTTGGGAGCCGATAATTTACATACCCTATCCTTGAATTTAGAGTCTTTAATCAAAAAAGAACCTTTAACAAAGGCTTTAGGCCGGCTGGATGCCTTTGACTTTGAATTAAAAGCTATTTTGAGTGAGCTGAAATTTATTGTCAATGAGAATACTGTTTCATCCTTTTCGGATCAAGATCTAAAAAAGGGAGATTCTAGGTTTTTACAGGAACAAGTTAATCGTTTGACCATATTTATCCAAAAAAGAGAACCTAAACCTAGTAGTGATATTATAAAGGAACTTGTTCAATTCAGGTGGTCCAGGAACTATACACTTATAATTGAACAGATAAGCCAGTTGATTTCTGATTATAAATTCAATGACGCCCAAAAGACATTAAACCGACTCATTCAAATGTTGACCCATGATAAAGACGGAGCTTCAGATGTATAACCTTTCCAACAGTCGTATATTGGTAGTTGAAGATACAAAAATATATATCGATACCCTGGTGGAAACACTTTCTGAATATTATCAGGTAGGTGTTGCCATGGATGGCGAAACAGCTTTACAGGATATTAAGGAAAACAAGCCGGATCTGATACTTCTCGATATTATGATGCCGGGCATGGATGGTTATGAAGTATGCATCCAACTTAAAGCAGATTCTGAATTGGCAGATATTCCCATTATTTTTTTAACCGCCAAAACAGAGATGGAAGATATCATCAAGGGATTTGAGTGTGGCTCAGTGGATTATGTAACCAAACCCTTTAATTTGACTGAGCTATTAATGAGGGTGAGAACCCATCTTGAATTGAAAGCTGCCCGGGAAGAGATCCAAAAACAGAATGAAGAATTGGTCAAAGCAGCTGAGTATCGCAAAAATGTTGACCATATTATGCGGCACGATCTGAAAGCACCATTAAATCCGATTATCGGCTTTCCTCAGATCCTGCTGGAAAGGGAAAATCTAAGTGAAAAAGGCAGAAAATACCTGAGAATGATAAAAGAGTCCGGCTATAAAATGCTGAATATGATAAATCTCTCATTAGACCTTTTTAAAATGGAGCAGGGAATTTACAGTTTACAACCCAGTTCAGTTGATATACTTCCTCAGATAATTAACGTAAAAGAGGAATTTGAATCCTTGATCCAGAGAAAAAATATCAGTGTGGAAATTGAATTGTTCGATCAACCGTTAAAAGATGATGACAGTTTTTATATTCGTGGAGAAGATCTGTTATGTTATTCTATGCTGGCGAATCTGATCAAAAATGCACTGGAAGCGTCACCGGAAAATAAGCGCATTAAAATTATGATTCATGAGAATCAAAACAGAGCCATCATCAAAATTCATAACACCGGTGCTGTTCCAGCAGATATTCGGACAAGATTCTTTGATATCTATGCTTCTTCCGGTAAGCGTGAAGGGACAGGCTTGGGGACCTATAGTGCAAAGCTGATTGCCAAAACCCTGAATGGTGACATTGATATGGAAACATCTGAACAGGAGGGAACAACCATTACAATTGAATTGCCAATCAGCTAAACCCGTAATTCGCCTCCTTCTCACCCATCTAATACATTCCGGTCAACTCAAATTTTAAATTTGAGAACCATCTTTTTCAAACTACCCGCCAAATCAGTTAAAGCAGAAGCGCTTTGTTGAACCATCGCACTGGAATTACTGATATCGTTTGCCCCTTCGTTGACATCAATAATCTCCTGAGTCACCTGTCCAATTGCCTGGGTTGCTTGACTGATATTTGTATTAATCTCATCCAGCCCTAAAGACGCCTGATTGACATTTTCTGTTATCTCACCGGTTGTCTGGGCCTGTGCTTCAACAGAGTCTGCTATTTCCATAATAATGTCATGAACCCGGTCAATCACTTCTGTGACTTCACCAATTTCATCCACTGTCAGTGAGGTTGCCCCTTGAATATTGTTCAGTTTTTTACCGATATCTTCTGTGGCAGTAGAAGTCTGTTTTGCGAGTTCTTTGATTTCAGTTGCCACCACTGCAAAACCCTTTCCGGCCTCCCCTGCTCTGGCAGCTTCTATCGTCGCATTTAAAGCCAGCAGATTTGTTTTATCTGAAATGGCTAATATCGTTTCTGTCACCATTCCAATTTCTTCCGCAGTCTTTCCCAATTCGTTGATTTGTTTCGCGGCACTTCCTGTTCGGGTAACTGCGTTTGACGCGATTTCTCTGGCTTCATTAGTATTGTTGGTTACCTGACTCAGGTTATCAGACATTTCATTGGTTGATAGAGCCACACTTTTAACACTCACAGACGCCTCTTCCATTGCTGCGGCAATGGACTCCATGTTGCTGTTCATCTCTTCAGATGCGGATGCAACTGTATTTGACTTTGCCACCGTCGTTTCTGCACCGGAAAGCATTTGGGTAGCGACAGCAGACATATCTTTTGAAGAGTCTGTCAGGGTATCAACGCCACCAAAAATATTTTTCATCATACTGTTTAAACTTCCACTCATCTCGTTAAGAGCAGAACTCAAATCTCCAATTTCATCCTTTTGGTTAAGATCAATAGTTGCTGTCAAATCTCCGTTAGCCAGTTTTACCGCAAAATCTGAAGACTCCTGTATAGGCTTAACGATTTTTTTTCTCGCCCAAACAATAATCAAAACAAGTATGACAACACCAATCAGAAGACAGACCAACTGGTTGATAAATAACTGGTTTATTTTCTCTTCTGATTGTTTTTGTAATAGGACAACCGCTTTATTCATCTCATTTAACAGAGGAAGATTGGTATTAAGAATACTAAGAACATCTTCTTCTTTTTGATCCTGAATCAACCTTTTTATTGACAGTTTAAATGGTTCCCAGATTTCAATGACTTTCTGAAGTTGAATAAGCGCATCTCCTTCTGCGGCGTGCAAACTAGCCATGCTACCATTCAAATCTGTTGAAAGTGGCGCCTTACCTGAATCTATAACTGCTTTCAAAGTCATATCAAAAACAGCAATGGTATTGACCAGAGAGTCTGTTGTTTTGTTTGCCTTGTCACGGTCATTCATCATTGTATAGTGAATCAATGATAAACTCTCCTTGCTCATCTTTTGCGACAACATCCGCTGTCGACCCGCCAGGTTAATTATCAGACCGTCATTTTTTTGACTGTCGGTACTAAGCATAGTGACGATAAACATCGCCAAAGGTACAACAAAAAAAACAAGCATCATTGCGGCAATTTTCTGGCTAATTTTCAGATTCATTTTGTGTTCCTTTTATTTTTCTTAAAATACGAAAACGAAGCGGAAGTTTTTTAGGATTAAGTTTTTAAAATTCTATTACTCCTGAATTATAGCCACTTAATCGGTTTTATGCAATAAATCTGTCATATTCCAAATCTACCACCAATTTAGCAAGAGACCACGTAGGATGGGCAACGCCTTGCCTACGTGGTGGAAGATATACAACATTAAGATGGACAAAGCGTTGTTCATCCTACAAGACCTGAGCTGCTATCCTGAACATTTGATAGTGGATTTAGGTATATCCCTGATCTACCATCATAGTATTCATGAACTTGCATAGTCCTTAAAAAACCCAAATTTAATTTATTAATTGTAAAGTATTTGAAATATAACCCAAAAATTTTAAAGATTTAATACCCGATACTCAAAGCTGTTTTCAGCCCAATCCCTAAGTCGGGAATCTCAATGTGGACAGCCCTGCTCATCCAAAAAAAGTTACTCTGATGAATATCATTAAACATAATTTTATATCATTATATCATAGATACAACAATACAATACAAATAAAGTTATGTTAGGCTTTTTTCTATAAGGCTAGCAGTACGCGGTTTGAAGGCTAGCAGTACGCGGTTTGAATGTTCGCATAACACGGCATGTATTTGGCTTAAGAAGTCGGGAAAAACCAGAATCTCTCAAATTTATTGTTTGATGCAACCTTGATCTATCCTGATCCGGCTACAAAGTATTAATAATGTATAGCTATTTCACATTACCTGTTCACGGCAGTAAGTTAGACCCCATTTTTGGTTTTATTATCGTCATTCATTCACATTCGGAGTTATCAATGTTCAAAAATTTTAAAATCGCGACAAAGTTGATTATTACGGGTGGCTTATTGATCCTTATTCCGCTGATCATTGTTAGTTCCGTAGCAATCAACACGGCAAAGACGGGATTGAATAATGCAGCGAATGAGCAGCTAAGCACCCGATCCGCAGAAATAGCCAAACTGGTTGATAATATTCTTAAAAATCAACTGAAGTTTGTAACAACAATATCTATTATCCCACTAATTAGTAACACCGCTGAATCAATCCACACCAATGGTTTAGAAAATTCAAGCAAACAGATCAATATCTTAAATAATTACTTTAAAAAAATACTTCAAACAGAAGACCTGGGAAATCAGGCACAACTGGTTGGCATGATTGATCTGAACGGTCAAATTGTATCCGCTAGTGAAAAAAGATACTTAGGTGTCAAGATAGCGGATCGGGAATATTTTCAAATCGCACGATCCGGAAAACGCAATATTGGTAAACCCGCATTTAACAAAGTGACAAAAGCAGCTTTTATCTCATTTGCCGCACCGGTAAAAAACACAGGTGGAAAAGTCGTTGGTGTGATCTTTTATGTCTATGATATTGGTTTTTTACAAAGTATGATTGCCGATGAAAAGATTGGTAAGTCTGGGTATGCATATATCGTTGATCAAACAGGCTTGCTAATTGCCCACCCCAACCCTGAACACGTAATGAAACTTAATCTGGGTGACGTGAGTGGAATGGAGAACGTTGTAAACCAAATGAAAACGGGAGCAGTAGGAGTTGATCGCTATGAATTTGAGGGAATTTCAAAAACAGCCGGATATGCTCCCATCAAATCCACCGGTTGGAGTGTTGCTCTAGCAGAATCTGATGAAGAGTATCTGGCAACCGTATCGAAAATGACTACCTACGTTGTTATTGTTACGCTTATATCTATTATGATTGCGATCATTGGGTTTTTCCTTTTTTCTCATTCACTGGTAAAAAACATTAAAAAAGCGGTTACTTTCGCAAAAACCATGTCTGGTGGTAATCTGTCTCAACACCTTGAAATAGACCAGAAGGATGAAATTGGTGATTTGGTCGGATCTCTAAATGAAATGGTCGATAGTCTATCAGATATGATCAGAAAGATTCATGGAGGGTCGGCAACCTTGTCTGTAACATCTTCTGAGCTCCGCAATGTGGCTGAAGTATTATCGGTGGGGTCCGGCAATACCGCAGACAAAGCAAATACAGTTGCCGCCGCTGCCGAAGAGATGAACGCAAATATTGAATCTGTCGCTGCTGCCATGGAGGAATCTTCGACCAATGTAAATAATATTGCGGCAGCGGTTGAAGAGATGAATGTGGGATTTCATGAGATCACCGACAACATTGAGAAAACAAAAAAGGACACAAACTATGCCGCTGAAATATCGAACAACTCATCTGACCAGATTAGTGAATTAGGCAAAGCTACAGAAGAAATTGAAACGATTACAGAGACGATTAATACCATCGCAGATAAAACCTCATTACTGGCTTTAAATGCAACCATTGAAGCGGCTCGGGCAGGTGATGCCGGCAAAGGGTTTGCTGTGGTGGCAGGTGAAATTAAAACCCTGGCAAAACAGGTTTCAAGTTCGACAACCGATATTAGTAAAAAAATTAGTGCCATACAACAAATGACAGGCAATGCTATCAGTGGTATTGGTGATGTGGTGGAAATTATTTCTCAAGTCAATAGAAGTGTTGATACCATTTCCATTTCCATGCTGCAGCAAAATGATGCGACAAAAGAAATCGCTGAAAATATCAATCAAACGTCAGCGGGAATTCGGGAAATCAATGAAAACGTCACACAGACATCTCAGGCGGTTTCCCAGGTGACATCAGAAATCAGCAATGTCAATCAATCCGCATCGGATATTAGTATTTCAAGCACAGAAATCGAACATAGTTCTGATAATTTGATGGAACTTGCGGATAAATTAAGTCATCAGGTGTCTGCATTTACAGTTGAAAATAAAGGTTTTATTTCCGGCCCCATTAAGCTTAGTCACTCTGCCTGGAAAAGAAAACTATCTGATCTGCTGTCGAATAAAAAACAATTGAAAGAAACTGACATTTCATCCCATAAAGACTGTGAATTCGGCCGTTGGTATTTTAGCACCGGCATGGAACAATTTGGTACAAATAAGATCTTCAAAGTGATCGATGAAAAGCATGAAAAGGTTCACACTACCGCCAAAGAAATAACCCGCCTGTACAATAACGGAGAAAAAGAGGCTTCAAACAAACTGTATCGAGAATTCAGTGGAGTCACTGATGTGTTATTTAAACATTTAGACCTGCTTGAAGAAGATACCAATAAATAATTAAATTTTCTACAATAGACGGTCAGATAATACTGAGAATCGTTAACGATTAGGAGTAAGCAGGATGAAGAGTACGAGGGGACTAAATACCTCCCTCTTTAAACTCAGGTTTATTCCTTAGGTAACCGTTCACAGGTTCAGCGTTCATTGTTCAAGGTTGTTTTTATACAGCTTTTAGATTTTTCACTCAAGAAAAACTTGGAAAAACGATTGTGTGAGAGTTCAAAGATGTTTAAACACAAATTGCCCAGATAAACTGGATAAGTACCTTATGAGCTGTTTTCTGCCAAAAAAACACAGAAAACAACTTGTAAGGTACTAAAAACGATTATTCTAATATCAGTTAATATATCAATATATCATATATGCAAGGGAACTTTGAACTTCTGAACTTTGAACTTCTGAACTTTGAACCCGTGAACGGTTACTTCAGAACTCCTGATCTTAGCCATTTTTAATTGTGGCCCCTATACAACTAAGAAGATGAAAATAGTGCAATAATACAACGTTCTATATCAATT
>Ga0307989_1001965_pt1 | contig 10193 bp, 10 predicted proteins | sample EllFjometagen185_FD_203164 | JGI IMG/M metagenome (GOLD analysis project Ga0307989, IMG submission 203164) | Marine microbial communities from Ellis Fjord, Antarctic Ocean - #185 | ecosystem: Environmental > Aquatic > Marine > Unclassified | place: Southern Ocean | collected 2014-10-08 | reverse complement strand
TTATTGAAGAATGCCCTTTTACTATTGGCGAAAAATGTCCTGTGTGTGAGTACTCTTCTTCTATCTGGAATACAAATGAAGATAAAGCAAGAATGTACTGGAGAAATAAATCTTATATTGCTAATATTTTAGTTGTGAAAGATCCTGGAAATCCAGATAATGACGGTAAAGTTTTCTTGTTCAAATTTGGAAAGAAGATTTATGACATGATTATGAACAGAATTTCCCCTGAAATAGAGGAAGGCGAAGAAGACGAAAGTATCAATGTTTTTGATTTTGATGAAGGCATAGATTTCAAAATGAAAATGTGCCAAGTTTCTGGCTTTAACAATTATGATAAGAGCTCTTTTGCATTCAAAACTTCAGCTGTAGGTGGAGGCGAAGAGAAATCACAAGAAGCTATTTATAATAATATTTTTGGATTAGATGAATTTGTTGATCCTAAAAATTATAAAACTTATGATCAGTTACTTAAGAAACTTACTGGCTCACAAAGTTCTTCTGCAATGCCAAATATGCAAGAAGAAATTAAAACAGAAGACAAACAAGAAGCAATACCAAAAGAAGTTAACGACAAATTTGATGCTGAAGCTGAAGCAAAAGATGTTGAAACTGACGAGTCTGGTGATATTGATTTTGATGCCTTGTTGGCAGATGAAGATTAAATTATAAGTAACAAATTACTTTAACAGATAGGTATAAAAAAGAAAGGACTGCTAAATATTTTGCAGTCCTTTTTTATTTAAAAATTATTCTGATATGTTTTGTATTCCAGTATCGGAATATTTGATAGTTATCATTCCTTAGATTCCTTTTCTTCCTCATTGATGGATTTCAGCAAATCAGATAAAGTTGATTTCAACAACACCCCTGCATCATCACCTATGGGTTCTCCATCCTGACTTGTTTTATTATAACGTTCTTTCTCAATACTTCTCATTTTTTCATGCAATTCAATTAAAGCTTTTGAAACATCAGTTAGAGCCTTTACAGCACCAGAAGCAGATTCTATAGCTCTTGCAGACGGAACCGTTTTTGCTTCTTTAGTAGCTTCATCTATAATTTCGGAACCACGGACTATTGATTTAATAAGCTTTTCTCTAACGAAATTATAATCTTCTGCCATATCAATAGAAGTTCCTTTAGAATCAACTTTTACTTCATCTAATTGTACTTCTTTTATTTCTTCGTCTGATTCAAAAATATCTTCTGCTTTTTTCATGTTTAATCCTTTTCGTTGTCGCCCTTCCAACCCGCATCAAGCTCATCAAAGAATTTTTTCTTTTGTTCGCCTTTTAAGTCAGCCATTGAGGAAACTTTGAATTTTTTAAGAAGTGCTTTAACAAATGCTTCGTATTCTTTCTTGTCTCCTGTTTCTTCAATCATGTATTCTCTATAAGTTTTCATATTTTTCCTTTATGTTATTGTAGTTTCAATGTCATCATCATCTGGGCCAACCCAGTCATGTGAAATATTTTCCAATTCTGCATCAATATCATTTATGAAGTTCACATCAATATGTTCAATTCTATTTTCGTCCTCGATAACTGGTGGATAAACATAGCCTTTTAATAAACATGATAGTGATGCATTAAATTCTCTTGAGGAATCTTCATCTTGTGTAAGTTCTAAATCATTATCAAGTGCAACAGATTCTAATGTTACCATTACATCTCGCAAATATGATGACGAATGAGGATTTAATTCTTTTACATCTAAAGATAATTCTGGTTTAAACAGATAAAGTACTTGTTCAAGTATTTGCCAATAATCATCTTGATATTTTGTTCGTATTCTAAAATTAAAGTCATATGTATATGGGATTCCTTCGTACATAGTACTCGTAGAGGAAACACTGACTTCATTTAAAGAATTCATTTTTCGTTCTGAATCAAACTGCATACCTTCTATGTAAAAACTCATAGCTGGTAGAACTAACCCTGCAGAAGCAGTATCAGCAGTCTGCTGAAGAACTTGACTTACTTTCCTTTTCGGAGCATATATCAGTGGTACTTTAATATCTTTAGATGCTACTCTTGCAGAAGTATATCGTTTAACATGGATATCAGAAAATATTCTACTTATAGCTATAATATATGTTTTTGTAGTACTATTATAAAAATGAGTCATTTAAATTGCACTCCCTGGAATTAGTGTTAAAGTACGATCTGCACCACCTGTTCTATTATCTACAGAAGTAAAAACAGTCTTTTTACTATTATTAATACTTGCAGCAGTTACATTTGGGGCTTGTTGTTTTTCTTGTACTTTTACTTGCTCAATTTGTTTTGTTTTCGATAGTTCATCTTTTGTATATAATGCAGGTGCTGTTCGTTTTGAATCTTTACTTATACCCAATGTAGCCAAAACTTTATCGTTTGTATCATCAAGCGAATAATTTTTCTCTTGTCGTGCAACTTTTGGTTTTGTTGGCAATGTAAATTCGTCATTAGCACCTTCTACACCAAGTCCTTCTTCTTTCTTACCGATACCGAAAAAACTTTTAATACTATCCGGAATAAAACTCATAACATTATCAAAAGCACCTCTAAGTACATTGAAAATATTTTGTATTCCATTTTCAATCAAATCCATGAAATTGTACTCGTTAAGTACAGATGCAACATTTTCCCAGCCCATGGCTTCAGCACCCCAAGCTAATATTTTTCTGAATAATTCAGCAGGCATTCCAACTAAAATTGAGAAGTATTTTTTTATTGTTTCAACAACACCACCCAAAAAGCCTTTTTCTTTGAAGGTTGCAATAATATCTTTAAAAGGAGCTAATACTGTGTCAATTGCGCCTGGAATACTACTAAAAATAAAGTCCATTCCTTGCTTGAAGAGCTCTGAAAAACTGAAAGAATCTAACCACTTGCCAAGAGTATTATCAATACCAAATGCATTAGCAACAAAACCAGAGACCATGGAAACACCATCTTTGATTAAATCTAAGAAACTTACAAGCATTCCATCAATAAGTCCTACTAAGCCTTGTTTTAAACCTTCAACGAAACCACCTTCTTTAAATCCAGCGATAAATCCTTTTACAAAATCAAAAACACCAAGTACAACTGCTAATAATTGTCCAACTACAGGAATAGCTTTACCAAATTTGAATGCAGCTTTTGTAATTTTACCAATTGGTTTTATAAAATCATCAAATAAACCAAAGAAGGATTTCATGCTCTTGAATGCTTTTCCAGCTGATTTGAAGGGTTTTAGTAATATATCAAATGGCTTGAGTATTTTTTTGAAAATATCTTTAATGAAATCTAATTTTTTAGCAATCCAAGCACCAATTTGTTTAATTCCTGAGAATTTTGAAAAGATCCATTTTACTTGTTTGAATAGGGTTGTAAAAAATCCTGCAATGAAAAATAGTGGAGCCAGAATAGCACCACCAACAGTTCCCAGTAAAGCCATAATTGGTAGTAGAAATCCGCCAAATAAACCACTAGGATCTAAATCCTTCATGTTATCTGCTAAGTTATCTATGCTTCCAGCTATTTTTTCTAGGAATGTTACTTGAGTTTCTTGTAACTCATTTCGTTTATTGTCTTGTTCTTCTTTTTGAAAATCTAATTGTCTTCCTTTAGCAGCTTCAGCATTAGCTTTCCTCATTTCCTCGATCATTGCTGAATCATCAGATTTCTTAAGTTCGTCCAGGATTTTTTGGTTTAATTGTTCAGATTTAAGACCAACAGATTTAGCTAACGAGCCAGGAGTAAAGATCCTCTTATAAAAATCTTCTGCTGATTTTACACTCATCATACCTTGTTCTTGGTTTTGTTTATGGACATCAAGATTTTCTTTTATAGTCTTAGCATAATCTTTAAAAGCTTTTATTTCGTCTTTGTTATCTGCCATTTGTCGCCCGTTGTTTTTCTTCTTGTATTTGTTTCAGTACAATACTCGTGAATATTTCAAGCTCATAAGGAATCATTTGCTCTAATTCTGAATAACTATAATCTGAATACCTTACCAATGAACCAAGATTCTGGTAATAACTCACAAGACTCTTGGACTTGTATAAATTAATGATAAACTGTAACATGTTATATACTTGTTATATCATATGTCTCGTATATATTTATATGTCCACAATGTAAACATTTATATTCAAATTTTATTGAAATGTTAATTAACTCTTCCATTCCTTTTGAAACGATTTCATAATCCATTTTAGTAAAAGAACCAAGAATATTATCAATCAGTTCTTGTTTTTCAAAATCTTTGTAAATCTCTTTTTTAATAACAACCATATCTATTGAACATGCAATTAAGTCAAGTACATTAATACTGTCGCTTTCAAGTAATGCATCAATTTTTGAAGGTACTACTCTTACAGATAAATCTTCATTAATCTTCGCAAGCTTGTTTAGTACTTTCTTGTTTTTTACTACTATAGCATCCTCTAAGTTAGTACTAAATTCTGTTTTCTTTTTGCATTCAGAACATTCTAACATACCTTCAGTAACTTCACCAGTTGATTTCATTCTAATATGTAGTACTATATAGTAAAAATCTACTATATTCAATGTACTTATATCAAAATCTTTTGTAACAATACAATCTTCAAGTAGTCGTTTGAATACTCTAACTGCTTCTCCAGGTTTGTCTGGATCTATACTGGTAAGTAATGATTTTTCTTGTTTCACTACATACGGTCTTATTTCAATTTTTTTCTCTGATACTGGCAATTCAATAATATGAATTGGTAATTCTAATTTTGGTAAACCCATTTTCTCCTCCAATCTTTCAATTAATCTTAAACAAATTTCAAAAAGTTAAAACTTATATTGTATTCCATTATATTAAATCTTGATTCAGATGACAAATCAAATGCTGTTATATTGATTGGATATGCATCAATTATTGTAGTTGTATACAATTCAGAACCATCCCTATTGAATATCTTATATTTTATATCACATGCATAGTCATTTTTGAAGCCAAATTTGCCATCACTGAAAATTAAAGCTCCCCACTCATCAAATACTTTAATAATTTCTGAATCTTTTTTTGTCTCGTTTCCACCATCAACTAAAAATGTTAAAGTTATAGGATCATAATCAATACCAGAAACAAATTTCTCATTATAACCATCGTGCATGAATTGTGCTTCTGTAAATGTTGTTCCTGGAATATTGGCTGCTTTGCAAGCTACTCGTAATATATTAGCATATTTACTTAAAGCAGTTGGAAGGCGTGGAAATGTAACCTCAAATAAATTTGGGTGAACAAAACCACGCTGAAAAGTACTTACAAAATCTGTTAAAGATCCCATAATGTTTTTTAGCTTCCTTTGATCCAATGTGAATAACTGAATGTAACACCGTATTCTAATATAGTATCAGCATTTTCAAAACCTAAGTCCATTGGTTCAATTGTTGAAGGCCAAGCATTTTGTAACTTATATACACCGGCTTCATTTACAGTACCATCAGATTTTAGTTGAGAAATAGTTATTTCTCTAAAATAATCTGTTAGAGCACCTGCTGCCACTGCATCATCATTAGCTACAATACTTGCTTGCCAATCATCTAATGCTGTTCTAATGCCATGATCTTCATCATGTAGAATTGTTGCTGTCCAATCATCAAAAACTGGATCCCCAGCTACTTTAATGATATGACTTAAATATCTTACTTCTATTGGTCCAATTGCTTTTCCTGGTACTTGAGCAGCTTTTGCTACAAATTTAAGTTTTTCATCAAAACCCGCAATCTCTAATTGATATAAATTAGCTCTTGCACCCACGGAAAAATTTTGAATGAATTCATTAACGCTCGCCATATTTTTTTTCCTTTTTTAATAAGCGGTTAGCTGAATGGAGGAGGATTCAGCAACTCATTGAGCTGTCCCGCTTTGTTATTTTACCATTTACTTCTATTTTCTTCCCAAGTTATAAATTGTAAATTATCTATACTTCCTATAACTTCAGGTTTTATATTATTATCATATCCATCTTTAATTGAAATAACATGATCTAATTGGTAAGCTCCTACGACCCCGCTTAAACCGCGTTTTTTATTGTAATTTTCAAGTACAGATAGATCATTTTTGTTAGTATAATAATTAACTAAACAACGGTATTCTTGAAGTTCAGTTTTATTAGGATTCCAATTATGGTGATCTGTACCAGACGGGTGAGGTAATTTTTCACCTTGTTTTGCTGAATGTATTTTACCTTCTGGTGTCTTTAACCATTTTTTAAATGATTCAACACCTCGTCTTAAAGCATCCTGACCTTTATCTGTTTTATAGAATGCTACCATCGTTTTTGATGATTTTTCTCTATAAGCTTTACTTCTTTTAGTATTTATCATCCTTTGTTGTGCATCTTTGAATAAACACTTTTGACATAATTTTGCTCCTTTTGAAACAGCAAATATATTATCATGAGTTCGTTTATATTCTTGTCCACAGTTGATACACTTAAATTTCATTAAATCATCTAATCTAAAATTATACTTCATTTGTTATCTCCTACAAATTATCTTGTTTTTTAAATGTTCTCTGAGGACCTGAGATTTGGTCTTTCGGGAGCTACCCTATCAGAGAACATATTTTATAAGTTATTGAATTTAGTACTGAACCTTACCAATAAACTCGTTGAAATCGACTCCAGTTCTTGTAGCAATAAAGTTTAATGAAATAAATTCCGCTGTGCGGGTTGGTTGGATATAAATATCACAAACCAGTTCGTTTCTATCAATTACATCTGCAGTATTATTTATATCAGAACATTCTACGTGAAACTCATGGATGCCCTGTCTACCTTGAACAGTTCTAAGGAAAGGTTCAATCATACCTTTTAGTTGACCTCTTGTAAAAGCAGTATTTTTCTCAAATAAGAAATACTTGCTTGCTGTACTGATTGCTTTCTCAAGAACAATAAACAATCTTCGTACATCAACTCTATCAAATGCAGAAGGTTTTGTTTGAAGTGTTTTTTGTCCCCAAACAACAGGTCCTTCACTTGGAAAATTAACAACTGGGTTAATCTGTCCTTGATAAAGAATGTCTCGTTGTGCTCTATTTGGATTGAAAGCAAGTTTAACAACATTTTTGATTTGGCCTCTATTTAAACCTGCAGGGGCAAACCAAGCATCTCTATCATAATCTGTTCTTGCATAAATTCCTGCAATATCGCCAGATAGAGGTAACCATCTATAAACATCATTGTATTTGTCGTATTGATATTTCCAATTACCGTAAATTGCACAGTATGAGGAATTTCTTCCAAGAGTTACTTTATAAGCAGTGCAGTTTGTTGTTGCTGTTCCTGGTGCTGTTCCATAAGTAACATCTGAATAAGGAACAGTAAATATACCTACACAATCTTTTCTTGAATCTGCAACATTATCTGCGATGTATTGCTGAATAGTTGTTGTTGCTGTTTCATCAATTACATGAGAGTCAATTATAAGATTTACATCAATCTCTTCTTCGTTTGCAAAATATGAATAACCAGTTGTAATATCACCGCTTATAAGTGCCCCATCTAAGCCACCAAGCAAAGAAGTTGCTTCGATACTATCTACTTCATCTGTATTAGCAGCTTGTTCAAAACCAATAATGTAATCTGAATAATTCTGTAGCCAATTTTCAACATATTGACTGTTACTATTATAATCTTTTGCAGTTGTGTCTGTACAAACCATGTGTTTTTCTAAGATTGTATCATCAGCATCAAGTACTGCAATTCCAATCCAATCTGTTGCAACAGTAGTATTATCTTCCGCCATTGCAGTTGGAGTAAATTCAAATTCACTTAAAAATGTTGTTCCGTCAATGATTTCTGCTGTAGCAAAATCAGTTGCATTTGAAACTGCAACCTGAATATCATTTCCATAAACACCAGGATATTTAGCATGTAGTGCTAATTTATAATCTGCTGATGTCCATGCAGGTGTGTATGAATCTATTGCTTCGTCATTTTGTACAAATATTTCGTTTACAATAGCTATTGTTCCTAATGTAGCATCTGTAATTTCTAATCCTGCATTTCTTGCAAGATCTGCGTCTGTCGCTCTTACTATGTATAATTTATTCCCGTATGCTAAGAAATTTGAACATGTAAACCAACTCTTACATACATCAACATCTGATGTAGGTTCGCCAAACATAGAAATAAGTTCTTTCTGGTTTGTGATTAAAACTGGTGTATTACATGGACCTTGTGCAAATTTTCCAACTGTAGCTGCAATCGAAGTTGCAACTGCTGGAACTATTGTACTCAAATCTATTTCCTTAACGTTTACTGAAGGTGACAACGTGAAACCCATGTCTTTTCTCCTTTATATTAATTTTTCTTGTTTATAACATTTTTCTAACCATGGTGGTTTATGTAATGTCTTTTCTTTGGTATTCTGGTATTATTTATCCTTCATAATAATAACTTTTATCTTCTGTTTCCATATTTTCTGGAAAGAATCCTATTGGAAGCAAATTGTCTTCAATCTCTTTCATTGCTTTTGAATATATATCACTCATAACTTTTTCTTTTTCAAGCCAGTACTCTACAAAACCATCATTAGCCATAAATGCTGAAAATAAAATAAACGGTGTAACTAAATCATCGTGTTTATTTTTCTCGGCAGAGAATGTACCATTTTTCTTTTTTTCAAATTCTGTAAATTGCTTGATAGTACCTAAATCATGTATTATCAATTTATCTGTTTCAATGAATGTTTTTAAATGTCCACAACCTATACGTTTACTTCCTTTGGTCATTCTTAAACCAAACTTTTTGTTATTGAAAAATAAATTATCGTACTCTTGATCAAAATTTAAACAATTTAGGACTGTTTCGCCTATTGAATTATTTTCAACAACAACTAAAGCATTATTATAAGAGGTCCCAATAGTATTTATCACACTGGCAAAAATATTAGTTTTAACCAGATTATCCTCAAAAACTGCAACTTGTTGGTACGGCAATTCTGTTACATCTGTAACTTGAATAGTACTTGAATCCCCACCAACTCCTTCTGCAACATCACAAAATAATACATATTGCCTATCTTTTGTTGGTTTTTGATAAATTATGAATTTGTTATCTAATTGAGTTGCTATAGGATCTGAATATACCATATTCTTTAGTACATTTGTACTAATGAGAGTACTTGAAGAACCAATAAATTCAGCATTGAATTCTTGACGAAACCGTTCTTCGCCAATTTCAGCAATCATTTCATCTTTCCATTTCTTGTTTCTACCCGGCAAATCATTCCAGTTAATTTCAAAGAATGAGTAACCATTTCTACCCTTCACAGCTTCTGTCCAGAATTTATAAAAATGATTCAAGCCCCATGGAGTACTAATCATTATTATCTTAGATTTTTTAGAACTTGATACTGTAGGATAAACTGATTGGATAAAATCTTCAAAAACACCCGAGGAAATAAATGCAAACTCATCGAGCAAAATTATATTGAGCGCCATTCCCCTGATTGATGAGGAACTTGTTGCAGCTGTAACTATTCTGGATCCATTTTCAAATTCAACAGATCCTTTGTTCCATTCCTCTACACCTGGTTTTAACCAACTTGGAAGATTCTCAAACATTATTTTGATTTTGTAGAGAATTTCTCTTGCTGTTTTGTCTTTATTACCAAGAATAGCAGCAGTTTTATTGTCATTAAAAATTATGTAATGGCAAAAATATGCAGAAACTGTAACTGTTTTTCCAACTTGACGTGGTGCTTTGCCTATAATTCGTTTATCATTGTGAAGCATTTTAATAAGTCTTTTCTGGAAAGGATATAACTTAAATTTGACTAATCCTTCATCTAAATTTATAATATGGATGTAATTTTCAATGAAGTAAATTGGATCTTTTTTGCATTTCAAAAGCTCTTTAACTTGCTCTTCTGTATATTCCTCAATAATTCCACGTCGTTTTAAATTTATATTACCCTGATATGCTGTATGTTGCTTCATTTAAAAATTTTCGCCAAAAGGATTGCTTTCTGAGAAATCAAGTACATCTGCATATTCTTGATCTGAATCATCTGCAGTACTTGTAGGTGAACTATAATCCAAAGTACTAAAATCTGTTAGTACTGAATTGATAGAATTATCGGCTGCAAGAAAAATAGCATCAGTTAGAACTAAGGATGTAATTGATTTTGTTATTGCAGCAGTTCCGCCTGACTCGTCTACAATATCAGCACCGGATAGTA
>Ga0307989_1001964_pt1 | contig 10194 bp, 10 predicted proteins | sample EllFjometagen185_FD_203164 | JGI IMG/M metagenome (GOLD analysis project Ga0307989, IMG submission 203164) | Marine microbial communities from Ellis Fjord, Antarctic Ocean - #185 | ecosystem: Environmental > Aquatic > Marine > Unclassified | place: Southern Ocean | collected 2014-10-08 | reverse complement strand
GTTACTAGATCGTTTACGCGATATATATTCACGTACGTCATGAGCATATTCTATCTAGCTAGATTACTTTGAGTTGGAATAGTTAAATATTTCAATAATAAAGCCGAGAACTCTAAACTGTTAAGTAAGTAATTCAATACAGAATATCAATGAATGACACGTTATTTCTCAAATAATCCCCACTCAAATAGATTGCAATGACTCTATTCCCGAAACCCTTCCCCAATTCTTTCTGGTTACTCCCAAATAAAATCCTCGCAGGGGAAGTACCAATTGCATCAGATTCTCAATTTACAGATCGAAAGATTGAATCATTATTGAATGTTGGAATTAAAGTGTTCATCAATCTGATCCAAGAACCCGGTTTCAATTACGAAAAATTATTATACAACGTTGCACAACAACAAAATATAGAAGTTGAGTACATCAATTTCCCAATCAGAGATTTTGATGTTCCCTCAGATGAGAAGATGAAAGAGATATTGGATATAATAGACAAGCATGTTAAGGAGCAGAAACCAGTATACTTCCATTGCTATGCAGGGCTTGGAAGAACGGGCAATGTCGCAGGTTGCTGGATCTCAAGGCATTGTCAATTGACAGATGAAGGAATCTTGAAATATCTATGGATTCTCCGAAAAAAGCAGAATCATCTCATCAATCATGATAGTCCACAAACTGCTGAACAACTTCAAATGGTGTTTGATTGGGAATATGGGACTTAAGTAACGTTAAACATAAGAATAAATAAAACTATTTACCGATCAAATTAATGTCTACAGAAACCACTTCCGGGATGGGGATTCGTCTCTTGTTTAATGCTGCCAGACAGAATGGTGTATCAGAGTTGGAAATTAAACGTTTAACTGGGATTGTCAGTGAACATCTTGAAGACACGGATATGCGGTTTCCAGTGAGGATGGTGAAGAAGCTGGCAACTATCGCTTTTGAAGCAAGCGACGATTCTGCATTAGGGCTTCATTTATCAAAAAACTACCGTGAAATGCCTTATAAGCTTCTTACGCATATTGCTTTAAATTCAGCCAACATGCTTGAGGCCATTAATTATTGGGCCCGCTATGCCAAATTGGACAGTGATCGATACCAGATTGAGATCCGAGAAGAAGCAAACATATTTGTCATTCGATATTTGAACTATTCCGAATATCAAGCGATCTGGCTTCAAGAGTATCATTTGTCGCAGGTCCTGGTTAATTGTCATATTTATATTGATGAGAATATAAGACCTGTGGAGGTACGGGTCGTTCATGATGCACCTGATTATGTTGCTGAATATAATGCTTTATTCCAGGCACCAATAGTGTTTAATGCAGATGAAAATGCTATTGTGTTCCAGAAGTATGATATGCTGCGTCCTATTCCTGCAGCTAATCAATTTTTGAAGGAAGTGCTGATTCAACAAGCAGACACTATGGTCCGTAATATTGATGGAAATGCTCTTTTCACCAATCAAATTCGGGTGTTTATTGTAAAGAACCTGTCAAACAAAAAGGCAAATGTCAAGTCACTGTGTAGGGCTTTAAACATTGACCGAACTACGCTCCAACGCAAGCTGAAAGAGGAAGGGACAAGTTTCTCCAGGATTTTGGATAATACGCGGCAGTTACTTTCAGTCAGCTATTTGAAAGAAGATTTTCAAATCAAAAACATATCACACTTGTTAGGGTATTCCGAACCAAGTGCCTTCCAGCATAAATTCAAACAATGGTTTGGGATAAGCCCCGGGCTATATCGATCCAATACACTTGACGTTCACAAGAACAAAAGCGAGTGAAAATTTAGACTTGCTCATGCCCAGAGACTATCTCTACCTTATATTCACAACCTCCAATTTACCTCCACAATTCCTAGGTCAAGCACTGTTTTAAGCAGCTGTTCAATTGTCATTTTTTTGCACTTTATTATCATTTACGACTTATAAGTTTCCTGACTAGAATCGGCCTTAGTCAGGATAGATCAGATTTAACGACACAGAGATTCAATAGCCCCGTCTGACTATGGATTGCCAGCTTCCTTTTTTTTTTACGAGTAAAGGTTAAAGCACTGATCTTAGATTATTCTGTTCAGTAGTTTGATAAAATATACAGACAAAGCGGCTTAACAATATTTGTGAAGGGTATATGACACAGCAAGAAAATGTGACCAGACGTGATTTTATAAAAAGCTCTGCCCTCTGTGGAGTATCATTGGCAACCCTTGGATTGACAGGTCTGACAGGTTGCACGGGGGACGACTCTTTTTATAACGAAGGGGCCTTTACGTTGAAAGACAATAACACGGGAAGTGGTCTGAAGGTGATTGACCCCCTTGCACCAAAACCAAATATCATAGTTATCTTTACAGATGATCAGGGGTATGGGGATGTGGGCTGTTACGGCAGTAAATCAGTCAAAACCCCTCATATGGATCAGATCGCAAACAATGGTGTACGATTCACGGATTTTTATGCATGTAACGCCATGTGTACACCTTCTCGTCTGGGCTTATTGACCGGTCGTTACCCTCAAAGAGGTGGTCTAGCACAAATCATTCGGCCCGAGCCGAATCTGAAAAGTAAAATGATAACCAAACTGGGGCAGACCTTGGGGAAATATGGTGTTGTCGATGTGGGGACTGCTCCTGAACTTAACGGCATCCCTGGCGACGAGATCACCATGCCAGAAGCGCTGAAAAAGGTCGGCTACCGTACTGGAATGATTGGCAAATGGCACCTTGGTGACTATACGAAGGATCCCGAATTCTTCCCCACCCGTCATGGTTTCGATCATTACTATGGCGTTCCCTATGCTAATCGAATGGTGCCGCTTCCCATGTATCATAATGAAGAGCGCGTTATCGATCATATTGAGGATCAAGCAGAGATAACCTCTCTATACACCAAGGGAGCGATTGAATTTATAGAAGCATCAAATAAAGAACCATTTTTTCTGTACCTGGCTCACACATTTCCACACGAACCTATTTATGCATCAGAAAAATTTAAAGGAAAATCCAATGGCGGACTATACGGGGATGTCATTGAAGAATTGGACTGGAGTGTTGGTAAAATTGTCAAATGTCTGAAAGACAATGGACTGGAAGAGAACACTTTGTTGATGTTTACAAGCGACAATGGTCCGATTGTAAATGGAAGTACCGGTGGCCTTAGAGGCTCTAAAGGGCTCAGTTTTGAAGGTGGTTTCCGTGTGCCTTTTATGGCTCAATGGCCGAAGCATATTCCAAAAGGTTTGGTCTGCCGGGAACCCGTGATGAATATTGATATTTTTCCAACAACTCTTGCACTGGCTGGTATTCAGCAGCCCCAGGACAGGATCATTGACGGGAAAGATATCTTCGGGCAGATGACCGGAAGAATAAAAGACTCGCCGCATGATTCACTGTTCTTTTACCATCATAATGAATTAGAGGGCATACGTTCCGGGAAATGGAAATATTTCCGCTATGTAAACAGTTACCAATACCCAAATCCCATAGACAAGCCACATACTTTGTTGGGAAAACTGGCTGGAAAAAAAGCCAAAAGTGAAGCAATACAATGGCCAGCGTTGTATAATATGGAAATTGATCCGTTTGAACGCTACAACCTTATGCAGACCTATCCAGAGATTGGGAATCGGTTGCTGGCAAAATTGGAGAATTGGGAGAATCAAATTGCTGAGAATCCCCGTGGGTGGATAAGTTGATCGTATTACTTTCAGAAGTGTCAAATCTCTGACACATCCACGTGCGACAAGAAGCTGTGATTCAAAATCAGACATGCACTTGACTGCCTTATGACCACAACCAGGCCTTCAAAAAATATGAGACCGATAGGCGCGATTCAGGAGATATGAAGTTTGCAGACAGAAGATTTGAGTAGCGCCATTGTATCGCTTGTCCTGATCCAGTGCATTCGAGAAAATGGCATCACATCGGAAGAAATTGAAAAACAGACAGGTATCCGCAAAGAGGTGATGGATGACCTGGATATCCGTATAACAATCAGGCAGTATATCCGACTTTGGGAATACGCCAGTTATGTAATAGGAGATCCATCAATCGCAATTCACCTGAGAGAGAATTACGGAAACGAGGCCACCCATTTTACCAATAACCTTGCGATAAACAGCAGCAATGGGCTGGAAGCGATCAAGAACCTCAGGCGCTATATCAAAGTGGTAAGTGAAGCTATTCAGATCGAGATAATTGAGCTGAGCAGCAAGGTTAGGTTGAGCTATGAGGTGCACACATCGATCACGAAAAATCCATGGATGCCCGAACATGCATTCAGCCAGATATTAAACTTTAGTCGCAGTCTGATTGCCCCGATGTTCTCACCGATAGAGGTTCGATTTGCCCATCCATGTCCTGGAAATATCAGGAATTACGAGAACCATTTTAACTGTCGAGTACTTTTCAGCCAGAAAGCTAACACAATAGAGATCCGGAATGAGGACCTGGTTATCCCCTTGGCTCACCCCAACCCACATCTCCACATGATATTGAAAAAACAGGCAGAACACGAACTGGAAAACACCGGTGCTGATCAGTCTGTAGCCAATCAGGTTCAACGTGTGATTGTAAGGCAAATGGCCAGCAGAAATCTCTCTTTTGGCTTGGTGGCTAAAATCCTCGGAATGAGCCAGACAACGCTGTATCGAAAGTTGAAAGCTGAAGCCACACTTTACAATACGCTGCTGGCTGATATCCGTAAAGAATTCGCAGATACTTATATTCGTGATGGAATGAGCGTTTCAGAGATCGCTTATCTACTGGGGTATTCCAGCGCCAGTAGTTTTGTCACCGCATTCAAACACTGGTTTGGAGAAAGTCCCGGCTCATATCGAACATCCATGCCTGAATAGGGAATAACCTTTTATAACCGACTGATCTCCTTTTCTCTCCTTAGTATTTCCTTCAATTTTGGTAACAAGAGGTCCCCATCCGGAGTTCCCATCAGGTTGTTCAACTCATCAGGATCATTCACCAGATCGAATAGCCAGGGGCTGCGTCCTTTTTTAAATTCAACATACTTATGCGTCTTTGTCCGCACACCTTGATAGGATGGTGTGTTTTTGGGATAGAATTTCCAGAATTCCATGAGAAAGGCTTCCCTGCCAGGCAGTTCAGCATTGTTAAGGATAGGTACCAGGCTTTGGCCATCCATATCATCTGGAATCGGAATTCCGGCCAGGTCAAGTAAAGTGGGAGCAATGTCGATGTTCAATGCTAATTGCTGCCGGCGAGTGGATGGATTAGGGATTTGTCCGGGAGCGCGAATGATAAACGGCAAACGGGCTGACCCCTCATATGGTTCACGAAGGCCATGGCGACCGTGATCGCCCCACATCATCCCATTATCACCCATATAAACGACCACAGTGTTGTCAGATAGTCCTGATTGATCAAGTTCATCCAACAAGCGAACAATATCACGGTCCATTGCTGAGATGGTTTCACAGTATTTTCGATACTGGTCATAGTAGGACCCCATCATAATACCCTGAAAAACATTTCCATTCATCTTTCCAAACCAATGCGGATCAACCGCTTTGGGCAGTTTGACCTCAGTGTCATCATACATGCCCTTGATTCCTTTCGGGGACTGAAACGGTGGATGGCCAGGCCGATGAGACAGGTAGACGCAGAAAGGTGAATCCTGGTCGTTGGAACGGGAACGTTTCTGCCGGATAAAATCGATGGCATAGTCTGTCACCTCTTCAGTGATATACTCCCGTCGTGAGGGAACCTCCTTGTGATTAACAACCATTGGGCAGTTGAAATAGGCACCCTGGCCTTCCCGATAGGTATAAGAGACGAACTGATCCAAAAACGACATTTTCGGTAACCCTTTACCCGGCATATGCCATTTGCCGATAAAAGCCGTATCGTAACCACCGTTTGAAAGATACTCAAGAAAAGTGGTCATTTGGCCAGTCCAGGGCGTATGATTATTTCTTACTCCGTGATGGTTGGCGTAGGCGCCGGTCAATATACTGGCCCGGGACGGGCTGCACAGAGAGGTCGTGTTGTAGGTTTTCTCAAACATTACCCCTTCTCTTGCCAGGCGGTCCATGCCGGGTGTTTTGATGAATGGATGGCCTGCACAGTGCATCGTACCTGCATTGTGATTATCACCCAGAATAAAGACAAAATTCGGCCGCTTTTCCGGATTTGAAGTAGAAGCACTCAGCCCATGGGGCATTCCGAATTGACTAATTCCTGCCAAGGAAGCAGCTCCCATCAGTTTCAATAGGCCTCTACGTGTCATCCTTGGTTCTTGAGTTTGTGTTTCCGATTTTGTTGCCATTGAGGTTTCCCCTACTATCCAGTTTAGTTAATGACGGCTGATAAGCCGGTGCCGAAAAAATAACGATACCCCTCCAGGAACATCACATAGAAATTTTCGCCTTTTCCCCAAGCATATATAGATACTCCCAGGAACAGGCTGACAAAAATAGTCAACAACGATGATACGTTAATCACCCGTATGGTTGAACCACGCTTCTTGAATCGGTACCGACAAAAGATATTCCCAAGTCCGGTTTCGATTCCGATCAGGGTTGCAAGCCAGATATTCAACGGACTTAAATACCAATAGAAACACTCCAGGAGGGTGTGTGATTCATACAGCCTCATCGACTCCTTGGTTGCCCAGATAAACGGTGTGATGGAGACTGCAAGCACCCGTTCCTTCATGGTGGCCCCCCTGAGACAGGAAATAATATAAACAAAAACCGGGGCGATAGCCACCGAGACAAAGTAACCAGTCCCTGAAATAGTGGCAATCAAATGATGTAGGGAGATGCTACTAATTTTTCTGGAAAGATTGTAGGTGATTATCGAGACCAACATTGTGAACAACGCCATACCGGCCGGTTGGATAAATCTCCTGCTGAAACTCTGAATTTCCATCTTTTCCTCTTCTGATATCACGTTTGAACCGTAGTATATTCATAGGTAACCATTCAGCCCATATCCTGCTAGAAGAGATGGATCCCATATGTTATTTCAAGTGGTGAATAGCTACTTCAAAAAGATTGTTTCAAAAGCGCAGACTCATGTTTTTTGTTGGCTGATATCAAGGAAAAACCATCGCGACATTCGACTGTTTATTGATGTCAGCAATTCATTTTAACCTCAAAAGTTTTAACTCGAAAACGATGCAACAGTTCCAAATGCCTGAATAACTTGCTCACTACTCAGTACCTTTTAGAAAAGCTCGAACACGCTTCAGGCCGAGTGATCCAGGTAGTTGTAAAGCAACAGTTGCTAGAACCGCATCAATAAAATGTGGGATCTTAATCGATTATGGCAGACTATTTTAGGAGAGACAATTTACAATTCGTTTCAATCTGTTTAGAAAAAAGAGCAACCTCAATGAAATATCTACGTTTGATGCTGTGTGATGTGGTCCAGTAGAAATGGATATAAAGTTAGGCTTCTGCAATAGGTGGCTTTGAGGAGTGAAGTTGACCTTTTTAAGTAGACCCAAAATGAATTCCTGAGGGACTTATAAAGCCACTTAAGTTGCTGTGATCTTGTAATATTTTTCTGAACGTTGTTCTCCAAAAGACATTCAATTGACACTCCCAAATACCTGCTCCCTGTAAACCCCCTGATGCCAATGGTTAACGGAGATAAAACTCCGGTTTCCGGAACCTAAGATCCAGGTTCGAGTCCTGGTGGTATTACCACAATATTACAGTTAGTTACCGTCCTTTTCTGCTTCAAACTACCTGTTTTTCAATCGACACCTATCAACGGTTTTATTGGGTTTACGGGTGATAGGTTGCCACCCAATTGACATTTTAGTGACATTGATATGCCCAGTTTTTATTGACTATGATCCTCATTGAATTTAAAGATACTGTTTGATTTGTACATCTAAATAATGTACAAATAGCTTATGAAATATGAATGGAATCCAGAAAAGAATGAATGGCTGAAAAAAGAAAGGAACATCTCTTTTGAGCAAATTATATTCCACTTGGCACGAGGGGATGTATGGAAACATGCAGATCATCCTGACCAGGAGAATTATCTCGGGCAAAAGATATATTTTGTGCTAATTGATGAGTATATATATCTTGTCCCGCATGTTGTTGAACAGAACTACATATTTCTAAAGACGATTATTCCTAGTAGAAAAGCAACAAAAATTTATCTGCAGGAATGCAAAGGAGGTGATGATGAAACTTGATAAAGAAGAAAAACACATCTTAGATGTCCTTGAAAGTGGAAACATGACTCTTTCTAAACCCTCCAAGAAAGAAATAGAATCGATCAAAGCAGCAGCTAAAAACACTTTTAAAAAAAACAGCCGCGTAACAATTCGTCTTTATGATCATGACTTCGTGGGTATTCAGAAAAAAGCAATGGAAATGGGCATCCCCTATCAAACGCTTATTTCTGGATTGATTCATCGATACGTTGAAGGGGATATAAAGATCGAATCAAAATGAAATTGATGTGGTCCAGCAAAAATGGACATGAAGATAAGCTTTTGCAATGGGTGACTTTGAGAAGAGAAGTTGCCCAGTATAAAGCGAACCCAAAATGTATTCCAGAGAGACTTAAAAAGACACTTAAGTTGCTACGATCATTAAAAATCTGTCTAAAGGCCATTCCCCAAAAGACATTTAATCGACACTCTGAAATACCTCATTCCTATAATCCCCCTGATATCAAGGTATCCCGGAGATAAAACTCCGATTTCCGGAACCTAAGATCAAGCGAGTGTTTCACATCGGGGCAAAATGAAACACGTTGTCTTTCGAGCCTTGGTGGGGCTACCAATTATATCAAGGAATGGCGGAACTGATTTCTAAAATACTCCCCTTTTTCAATCGACATCAATTGAGATTTTACTGGGATTGCTTGGGATAGGTTGCCACCCAATTGACATTTTGATAAGAAACCAATTTTACTATTGACTCAACTGCTTCGATATTACAAATTAACAATCGTTGTTTCTACGTTTCTGCTGATAGTGTTTGTTAGCGGAACGAATCATCGAATAGATTCTTTATTTTACATAAACCACTGAAACCATATATGGAAAACTTGAAGAGGTACCTGTCAAACCATCCCCAAGACTTAAAAGATTGGCTCGATCAATTTCCTTGGGAGGATTTCGACGCCGAGATTACTATCCATGAAGACGAAGAAGAAAAAGTCGTAATTGGCAAAAAGGTAACCATCCAAACCAACGCCGAAATTGCTGGTTTGTTGATTTGCCAAGAAGCTGAAATTGGAGAGGGTGCCGAAATATTGGGAACAATGGTCTGCGGAAAAGGACTAATAAATAAGAATGCAGAATGCAATTATATTATTGCCCGAAATGTTGTTATTGGCGAAGATGCCGAAATTCAATCTGCAATTGTATCGGATTCTTTAAAGATAGAAAATGGGGCTGAAGTTGATGAATTGGAAACACTGGAATCCACCTATATCGATTTACACCATCAGAGTCTAATCAAAAAGAAGTCAACGCTATCGGCAGAAGATTATAAGACCGCGATCAGCCTACGACTAAAAATCGTTCTGGAGGCCGCTCTCAGCCAATTGGAAGCGAAAAATGGATGAAGTTTACGGCACTCAGGTATTAGGACAGATTTTGTGAACTGAGGCATTCCTGAAACAGATTTTCAAAATCACATTTCAGCAGAAAAAATGAATATCACGTTACGAACTTATAGTTCTGAATTCAAAACTGGTGACCCACTGGAACTTCCGCCTGGATGCTGACTATCAGTAAAATGAAGTTTTAGAGAAACAATTCAATAGTCCGATCTACTAGCACCCCCTTCCTGCAACCCCCCCTAAAATAGGGAAAGTCACCATTCCACCATTTTTATCCAATTTTTTCTGTATCAATCTCCCGTGCAGCCTTTATGAAATATTTTTTCCATTGATTAAGTTCAGTTGCATCTGGATTTTCAAATAAGGCATAACCTTTTTTAATATAACCTTTAGGAAAATACTTCAAAGGTTTAGCAAGGCCCTTATTTACTAGTCTGATTACTTCTGTATCAGAAAGCTTAAATGCTAAACCCACTGGAGTCTAGAAATGACAACGTAAAAGTGTACCACTTTGATCACTTAAAAATGTACCACCCCGATCAGGTTATTTAAACTCGACAAAAAGTGCCGAAAGGCTTTCTAAACTTGAGCCAGGAGAATCTGAGAGGC